>Ga0209700_104953_pt1 | contig 23230 bp, 18 predicted proteins | sample SiratroredBW_FD_187528 | JGI IMG/M metagenome (GOLD analysis project Ga0209700, IMG submission 187528) | Root nodule microbial communities of legume samples collected from California, USA - Siratro red BW (SPAdes) (version 2) | ecosystem: Host-associated > Plants > Roots > Nodule | place: USA... | reverse complement strand
TATACACAGCGAATCAATTGGGAACATGTCGTTGGTCGCTTTGGTTAAGACAACAAACCACTTATTTGTACACAGATAACCACTTATTTGAACACAGGAGCAATTGTGTCAACATGTCCTTGGTCGCATTGGTTAACACAGAAAACCACTTATTTGTACGCAGAGAACCACTTATTTCAACACAGAGACCAATTGTGTCAACATGTCCTTAGTCGCGTTGGTTAACACAGCAAACCACTTATTTGTACGCAGAGAACCACTTATTTGAACACAGGAGCAATTGTGTCAACATGTCCTTGGTCGCGTTAGTTAACACAACAAACCACTTATTTGTACGTAGAAAACCACTTATTTCAACATAGAGACCAATTGTGTCAACATGTCCTTGGTCGCGTTGGTTAACACAGCAAACCACTTATTTGTATGCAAAGAAACACTTATTTGAACACAGAGACCAATTGTGTCAACATGTCCTTGGTCGCGTTGGTTAATACAACAAACCACTTATTTGTACACAGAGAACCACTTATTTCAACACAGGGACCAATTGTGTCAACATGTCCTTGGTCGCGTTGGTTAACACAACAAACCACTTATTTGTACGCAGAGAACACTTATTTCAAGACCGAGAACCAATTGTGTGAACATGTCCTTGGTCGCGTTGGTTAACATAGCAAACCACTTATTTGTACACAGAGAACCACTTATTTGAACACAGGAGCAATTGTGAACATGTCCTTGGTCGCGTTGGTTAACACAACAAACTACTTATTTGTACGCAGAGAACCACTTATTTCAATACCGAGAACCAATTGTGTGAACATGTCCTTGGTCGCGTTGGTTAACACAACAAATCACTTATTTGTACGCAGAGAACCACTTATTTCAACACCGAGAACCAATTGTGTAAACATGTCCTTGGTCGCGTTGGTTAACATAGCAAACCACTTATTTGTACGCAGAGAACCACTTATTTCAACACAGGAGCAATTGTGAACATGTCCTTGGTCGCGTTGGTTAATACAACAAACCACTTATTTGTACGCAGAGAAACACTTATTTCAACACGGGAGACCCACTCTGATATTGAGCTCCTCTCACTGGCGGGAACGTTGTCTGGCTTTGTCACTTGTAGATGAGACATTTTATATGCCAAAATTTCCCGTTTCAAATGACGGGTGAATGTTGGTAGTCTCATCATTGCACTGGGTTCTGAAAGATATCTCCAAGTTCAGACATCATCAAAGAGCTCGTTTTGGAAACGAATTGGTTTGCTGGTCTGGAACATTTTCGTCGCTTCTTAACCCTTTCGTTTTTGCGTTTGACGGTCCTGTAGTTGGCGGTCGTCTACGGTAAATCGCCGTCGGAAGCTAGAGTTCGCTGCCTTAAGGTGTATCGCTCGGTCGTCCTGTGTTTAACAATGTACGTTTTAGGGTTTGTCGAAATCAATGATCCGAATGATGTACACAATTTTTCCATTAATCAAAGTCGTAATCCCATTGGTTGGTTTGTTTTGTTTGATTGAGCAAGTGAATTTGTGTAGAGAATATTTGAAAAGTTATTTTTTTTATAAAGGGGTGAATAACGAGGGATTTGGAGAAAAATTTGTGAGTAATGTAATGATTATAATTTATATTAGTATTTTTTTTAATTGATAAAAATGGAAGATTATAAATTTGTCCTTGTGATTAGAAATTGTTAAAAATGAAATATGATTAATTTATTCGGAGTGTTTGATGAACATTTTAAGTAATCTTATAAAAATGTATATTTAAAATTTGTCCTTGTGGTTGAAATTATTATTTAACAAAATATGATTAATATGTTAGGTGATGGATTATTATTGTAATTATGAAATAGTAATATAAGAAGTTTTTGGGGTTAAATTTAATTTAAATAAATTGTAATTAATTACATATTGAGGAAACTTAACAGATTCAATAAATTGTGAAGTCAGTTAATTAAAATAATTAAAATTTGTAGACATTGTCCTTGAACTTGACTTAATAAACAATAATTCAATAATTCTGGACATAACAATTTGGTGAAGTTAGTTCATTAGACTAATTAAAATTTGTAGACATTGTTCATATATTGAAATTTGTTGAAATTTGAAAACTTTTAAAAATTTATTTAAATATGTACACGAAAATATAAAATTCATGAAATTATTGAAAAAAAATATTATTAAAGTCAATAGTTACATCACAATACTAATCTATATAATAATAAATAATTAAATGAATACAAACATTAGTGGTAATTATGACAGAAGTCATCAATTTTGTGCTCAATTTTGCCCTGGAACTAGATAATTTTGTTGTGCACTAGTCTAGTCCGCATATCCATCTGCAGATCATCTAATCTGTTATGCATATCCATCGTCAAATTATTGAATCCTTGCTGTAAGTCCTGAAAACCAGTCATTCATAATCCGTGAAAACATTTGACCATCATAAGGAATTGTGGGGAATGGGCTTGGGGTTCCACCATTTACTTCAAATATATTCAATTTGTACAATTTGTAGGTGGTTAATATTCTCCACTCATCCCTCTTCTATTTTTCCTAAGTGTGGTGTATTGCTAATGTGCATCTAAAGTAAATGCACAATTACAAAGTCATTTTATTTATTGATAAATATGTAATGGTTGAAATTAACTCTAATTAAGTAATTGAAATAAAATAAATATAAAGTTTGTTTGAATAGAATAGTAAAAAAAAAAGTTATCTGTTATGAATTTAATTCCTAATATAGAAATATATTTAGTTACTACTAGATATAATTTAAAAACTAACAATAAATTTATTTAAAAAATTATATAATATTTTCAAATATTTCATTCTAAATTTATTGCTAAATATTAATTTTATTTTAAATTATTTCTATATTAGTAACTAAATTCAAATATTCAACTTATACTTAATTTTGCTAAATATATTTTATTACAAAATTTTAATTTAATTTAATTTTTATTTTCAACATCAAACTTACTCTTAATTTAATGCAAAATAAATATCATACTAACATCATTTTTTATTTTAATTGAAACAATAATCCCATCAACCCTCATATTTTAAAATTTAACTTTACATTTATTTCAATTACTTAATCACAACTAATTTCAACAATTACATGTTTATTAATAAATAAAAAGTGACTTTGTAACTCATTTATTTTAGTTGCACAGTAGCAACACACCACACATGGAAGAGGAATGGGTGGAGAATATTAATCACCCTAAGATTGTGTAGTATTCTCACAATTTTAATTAACTCATTAATTGAAATTGTGACACTAAAATTGTGTTCTCTTTTGACGATATGATTTAATATTAAATTAAACCTTGCAATATGGTCACGATTTATTAATAATGATATTATCGAAAAAAAAAGACACTATTTTAGAAATTTCAGATAAAAATTACACCAGTTTTAAAAATTTGCCAGGATTCGTGCAACAAGCAAGGCGTAGGGAAGCGTCATATTATTATCTCTACATTTAAGCATGTGTTGCATAATTTAGTGTGACCAATTAATGAATATATTATTTTTGATAGCCCATGACATAAATATATCTTCATGCAATAGTTGAGAAAAATTTGTGGACCCTGGGACCAATATGTGAACATAGGCATAATGAAGTAGCCTATATCATTCAAATTCAAACTGCTTAAGTTCCGGAGATTATGACCCTCAAACTCAGGTCGAAGCATTGAGTCCAATGCGCTTTTTATAATGTTCAGATATGACATATGACAGGTGCACTCCGTCGTACTTTAAGTCTAGCCAACAACATCCAATTACGTACTATGAAATCTGATTGTTGTTAACCTCACTAAGGAGGTTACCTTCCTATGTAACTTTCAAGTTCAAATAAAAGGCATTCATGACTTCTTTGCACTATGGACCTTTACAGTGACAAAATGTTGCAAAACCTTAATAACACCAAATGATCTTGAAATTAATAAATCAGTAAAATAATCATAAGTACTAAATAAATTCAATTCTTACAAAATTATGATTTTAAAATAAAACTTTGTACATTAATACTAATACTATACTATATTTTTAAAAAACATATATAAATAATATAACTATTTAACTAAATCTTTCAACTCAAATTATTCTTAAATAAAAACAATTCTTAAATAATTAAATTTCTATTATTTGTTGAAAATTATAATGAATATCCTATATAATTTAAATAAATGAATTAATAAAAATCATAAATTACTAAATATAATATTTAACGTATTAAATATCAAATAATTAAGATACTTACTCTGAAATCTTAATTCTTAATTTATTCAATATCTTAAAAAAAAATAAACCTAAATAATATTTATAACATTAATTTAATTTAATTTCTAAATAAAATCCTAAAATTAACTTAAATCCTAAAGAAATTACTAGATAAGTTTAATTCCAAAATTTTAATTTTTTATCAACTTTTTATATCATAAATAAATTAATATGCTTATCAAATAAAATAAATTAATAAATCAGTAAAATAATCATAAGTACTAAATAAATTCAATTCTTATAAAATTATGATTTCAAAATAAAACTTTGTACATTAATACTCATATTATATTATAAGAAAACGTATATAAATAATATAACTAGTTAACTAAATCTTTCAATTCAAAACATTTCTAAATAAAAACAATTCTTAAATAATTAAATTTTTACAATTTATTGAAAATCATAATGAATATCTTATATAATTTAAATAAATGAATTAGTAAAAATCATAAATTACTAAATATAATTGTTAACGTATTCAATAATTTATTACAATTCTTAAATAATATTAACCTAATTCATAAATATACCATACACAAAGAGAGATATACCAATTAATAGTGCACAACAAATTCAAAATAAAATTATATTGTATACATATTCACCACTAACCTTAAGTATTCAAGTTTTACTAAACCAGATCAACAACACAACAACAACAAAGACAACACTGTCAAACAGTACTAATAACACCACGACTGTGTACCTATGCAAACCAAATCAACAGAACTTCAATCCATTACACAAACCTAAACAAAAAATGCTCAACCCAACCCACTCACACTAATCCACAGACTAACAGTGACCAAAAACACTCAATCTCACCAGGAAAACAATGCTTTCCACCATCAACCAAACCACGAGAAACTCAGAAACAAAAGCCGAAGCTCGCCAACACTTGCATGTCATAAACATCAATGGAGATCATCATCAGCAACATCAAAGCACGGAAAAAAACATCACTCAAGTGTCAAATATGAACAATGACGTAGATAATCTATTATTGAAAGAAAATAATTGATTATATATATAAAATTTGACACATGATCGATTATGATATCAGGATAATCGATTATGCCTGCCAAAATATACGTATAATCGATTATACTCTGTGCCATAATCGATTATCACCAACTTTGAATCTCACTACTCCGACGAATCTCGCTCACCGCCGACCTCCACCGCCACGTTCTCCTACGACCATGAAATTCTACCACAACACATAAAGTCTCACTAGCTTTCTCACCCACCACAAACCTCTAACTCATGAGCTCACAGAAAAGACGAAATAGAGAGCCAAAGCAAGAGGAAGAAGAAGACTCAACCAGTAACCACACTTTCTCCAACGTCCCTTTTTAATGGTGAATTAAAATCCCTCAACCACCATCAAATCAGTCAAGATTCTTCTGCCAAGTCTCAGAAGAATCTTTGCCAAAGGTATTGGCAGAATCTTTATCAAAGGTGCTGCCATGTATGGAGTGTAATGTTACATAGTGGAGGATACTTAGAAGCACATGCAATGTTAGAAATGTATTTGCACATATGCCATTATGACTTTCCCTCCTCTTATTCGTATTGGAGTGTGGATGAAGCCCTCATCGTCTCCTACCTTTCCACACTTCTAAATCAACACAAATCATCTCAACTAAACAAGAATGATCCCACCGCATACAGCTGACCCCCAAACCAAACACAACGTTAGAGTAATATATTGGCTCCGCTTTTTATGAATGCAATTTAAGGCCTTTTTTAAACAAAAATTAGTAATTTTCTCAATTTTAATATATGTATAATTCTTTTTAACATTCTCATTTCTACATCAATAAATAAATAAATATATATAACTAATTAGATAGTAAGTCAAAAGTAAATATATATATATATATATATAATATTCACAATAGAGAAGTATCGATGAATCATCCTTCTCACTTCAGAATTATCTAAAAAGTAGCATTAAAATACCCCAAAATGCACCAGGGGCCATCATGAGAACATAGATTCATCCACGATTTCTTCTTACAAGACAGGAATTTGAACTATATACGAGCAATAAATATAATTTTATTATGCAGAGATAAAGAAATACAGATGAATTGAGCATACATTTGAATGAATGTAACTACTACTTCTGATGTTTCTTATGTGTTAAGAGATAATTTTGTTATTGCTTACATACTAAATATGGTTCCGATCAGGATAATATGCCTTTAATTGCTTGCCCTACTGAGACTGAAATTAAAGCCGCGTTCAACTTAGGTGGTAAATTTGCTTTAGGACTTGATGGATTTAGTGGCAGCTTCTATATATCAATCGTATTGGACATCGTTGGAGGTAGTCTTCGTATTGCCATTAAAATTGATATAAAAAAAGTTTTTGAAATCATAAATTGGAACTTTCTTATTAAGGTGCTTGGTCAGTTTCGATTTTATTCCACCTTCTTTGGTTGGATTAGTACCATTTTTCATTATGTCTTACCTTTATCTCGATAAATGCTGGGATGGTTCGGTATTTTTCTTGTGATAAAGGGATAAGGCAAGTTGACCACCTTTTCTCTCTTTTGTTTTGCATAAGAAGCCCTTAGTTAAGGTATTCAACATATGGTATAAAACAAGATTCTTTTGATGGCTAGTGCAAAAGTAAATGTTTTTCTTCTCGTGTTCTTTATGTATATGATATATATATTTATCCTCCTTAGGTATAACAAGAAGAGTGTGACCAACCTTATGGACAATAGCTTGGCTTAGTGTGGACAAGATTCATTTTTTTATGGATAATTGTTTTAATTTAATAGATGTATCACAGGATTTTGAGGTTTTAAAGAGGTTATATATCTTTCACTTATCTTGGTGTCCTTATTTTTAAAGATACTCCTAAATTCAAGTTTCTTAGACCCATTGTTAATAAAATAAAACAAAACTAATCTCTTGTAAGGTAAAATGTTAAGCATGATAGGGAAAATTCAATTAGTCTATTATGTGACTGTGAGTAGTATTCTTATAACTTCCAAATTTATTGATGGTATGTTACTCTCTTCTCGAAGAAGTTAAAAAATACATTTGAAATCACGGTCTTGCAATATTGCCATGCATCACTTTATTAATCTAAAGTAGACTTTTATTCGTCTTCATACCAGGGGACTTGGTGTGATTAATATTCAGAAAAGTTCTATCTACATGCTTAGACGTGCTTGGATTTTGTTTATAATAAATTGGTCCCAATTGATGAGAGTCAACTTCCTTAATATAAGTTATCATTGGTTTGCCATTTATAAATCTTTTTATATTTGGCCAAGTTTTAATGATTGGTTTGATAAAATTTAGGATAATTCTAAATAGATTATTGGTAATTAGCAAAATGTGAGTTTCTAAAATGACTCGTGACTTCTAGGCAAATCTCTTTTTGAGCATTTGCTTATTCTTTCTCATCTTAGTTTTTGAATTTAAAATCTAATGTAGTTGATTGTTTGGAATGGTACTAGATGGTCTACTCCATCTTTTTTATTTAATATTCTAACTTTCCATAATATTCATGATATGGTGATTAATGATGAGAAGGATCATGTCTCCATTATAGATTATTCTAGTATTCTTAATATGAAATTTGTTTGGGCTTAATTATGTTCAAAATAATCAAGTGATTAATTGAAAAATTTGATTTGGTCTTTTAATACTCCTCTGACTAAGATTTTAATTCTTTAGAAACTTTACCTGATCTCAAATCAAGGACAAACAGAAGAACTTAGTTACTACAAGGAGGAGTCAATACATGAGCTTAAGAGAAGAAAATCCAAGAGAAAAAACTTACAAAGAACTTTCAAGAATATGAAGCAAGACATACAAAGAAAATGTATAAGAAGCTTCGAGAAGACATTAGAAATATAAATAATTTTTGTAATTTTCTTGCAAATAAAAGTATAGACAGAATAATATCTTTCTTCAAAAAAAAAAAAGCAAGTAGTTTCGTTACAACTGACCAAAGCATAAACCCTTTATCTTCTTGTAAAGACCTTGTTTGAAGAAATAGAAGATAAGTCAAACATGTTATTGTCTCTTCAAATTCGTAAGTTATGCCTATAAAAGTATGTTAACCCTCATTTGTAAATCAACTTGAGAAGAACAATGAAATTGGTAAGAGTTTTTCTTCATTCTTGGTAAGAACAATAGGTTACTTTTGTTCTAATTCAAGTTATTTTAAATTCTATCCATTATTGGTTTGTATCATAAATCCATTTTATTAGGAGTTTTTGAAAGAATATTGAACATAACTCATGTTTGATTGATCCTACTTGCCATTGTTCACACATTGAACTTTATCAAAACTTCTTAATAACTACTAATAATCATATTCAATAGCATGACATTCATCTTAATTTCATGTATAGTCTTTGTAGAGCAGTCCAAGAAAGCGAACATCATTTATTTTTTGAGTGTTCTCACTCTTTTAGGTTTTAGTCTTGAATTTCTCATATTTTACCTAGCTTTGTTTGAAATTCTAATAATGATATCTTTAGCTTTATATTTACCCCTAGAAGTCCTATTATTTGTGAGATTAAGCTCACAGTAACTACTTACATTGTGTTAATTATATGGAAATCCATAAATTATGAGAAATTCAAGTAACCATTAACGACATTTCAAAAGACAAGTAATTCTTCTAATAATAATATGAAAATTATATTATTAACTTGTCTATTTTGAAATTTTTTATATACAAATGGTTAAGAAAAAATTTTCAAATTAAGTAGGTTAATTGGATTATGCTTAGACATCGATGGGTTAAAGTTAATATGGATTGTGTAGCTAGAGGAAATTTAGGACATGATGCTAGTGGTGGTATCTTCAAGGACAGTAGAGGTAATTATATTGAGAGTTTTTCAGCTTACTTTATAATTTTTATTACTTTATATGTTGAGTTGTATGCTGTCATTCTTATTAAGTAGATTTTTAGTGAAAAGAAGTTTTCAAAAGTCTAGTTGGAATGTGATTTTTCTTTAATTTGTCATTCTTATTAAGGAGATTTTCAGTAAAAAGAAGTTTTCAAAAGTCTAATTGGAATGTGATTTTTCTTTAATTTGTCAAATCTTCAATAATTCTTCTATTATGTTCTCACTTCTCAAAAATTAATAGAATAAAATGTTGAAGACTTATGTTACTATTAACTTTAAAGTTTCTCACGTTGTTTTTTAAGAAGGTAATAGATGTGTTGATCTTATAGCTCGCGTAAGAGTTGATAATAAATTAAACTTCTTTTGGTTTGATTCTTTAGCCATTATAGTAAACACCAATTTTTTTAGGAATTGTTTTAACCTTCCCGAATTTAGGTTTAGATAGCATTTTGGGATGGTTTTCTTTTTCTTGGCATAGGTTTGGTTTTACCACCCGTATACTTGTTTATATTTTTTATATTCTCTTCTTTTATATATATTTATGTGATGGGAAATTATTCTTGAAATTTTAGAATATCAACCTAATTAGGATGCTAAAAACTTTATAATAATGTCTAACATGATTTATTAAAAAAATAATATTTATAAACAATGAATGTATATTATTAACTTAAAAAGTTTGAAGATGACACTTAAATAAAAACAAAAATCTAATGGCATGTTTGGAGGACGAATTTTAAGGGAATAATTTATTTGTATGGAGAATTTGAAATGTTTTACAATAAAATATATTGTTTGGATAAGAATTTGAAATGAAAGAATTTTAAGAACAAATAATTTACTTAAAAATATATAACTTCACATTTTACCTAAAAAGTAAGAATTTAAATTTTTTTCATATTTTTGAATTCATGTCTTTTTCTCATATTATTAGAATGATTACCTTTTTGTTGATGTCAACTATAAATTTCTTTTTAGAGTTGATAAGAATTATTTTTTATTTAAATTTTTATTTTTATCTAAAAAAATTCAATAAATTTAAATTAACTTATGTAAATAAAATATTTAAAAAATAAAACAATTTGAAATGATATTTACTCAAATTGAATGTCCTAAAAAATTGAGACTTTTTTTTTACAGAATACAAAGTAAAGAAAATGTGACTTAAAAGAAAAGATGCAGCCAGTTTAGTATATTTTAAAAGGTATATAATATATTAATTTTAATTAATATTACACATCAAATAATTTTATATTAGTATAAAATTTTATATATAATATCTATGTGGATATAACTTTTAATCTAACGATTAATTCTAAAAAATATGAATGGATCAAAAGATATTAAATAATATAACTTTTATCCGTTAATACAGTATAACTTTTATCAAATATTACATCTTTAATAATTTTATATAAAAACTAATTATATTAATCTAATCGTTATATTATAATTTCAGATCATATTTATTCATCTCAAAATTTATTAAAATTGACCAATATAAGAAAAATATCAAATGACTTATGGTTTCATATAATTTGAAGAGTCTAATTATATAAATTCTTATCTATATAACATTGAACAAGAATAACAAAAATTATCAAAGGATTTACATCTAGTCTACTTTGAAAACTATATATATTATATTGATTTAGATTTATAGAAATGAGATACAAAAGAATTTTAGATTAAAATATACGTGAATAGAACTCTTAATAATCATGGTTTTGGAAAATTTATCCCCTTCTCTTAGAAGTATATATTTGAGGATTGAGCCTTTTCTTTCCATTTTTTTTTTGCACCTTTTCCCTTACCCTCCTCAAGCATGTCATGCCATTCTATCTCTACCATGAATTTGATGTCTATTGAGCTTTAGGAGTAATTCATGATTGACAACAGTGACAATGGCAGCCAGCAAAAAGGGCAAGTGACAGCGGATGCTCCAAAACAGATATTCATCAACAACTACCCACTCCAGTTCTCTGTTGCTGTTGAATCAGATATGCATATGTCTCCTCTACAAAGTGGACATACCCTGTGCATAATATTATAAAATTTAGAAACATTCTAAGTCTCTTTATTTGGATATATTCTTCATAAACTACAAAAATCTATTTTATTTTTTCTTCTCATTCCCTTCAAATTTTCTCATACCTGTGAATCTCCTTCAGCCACTTGTCTATACATGTTCTATGAAATTCGTGATGGCACGGCAGTACTCGCATGTTGTCTCCTTCCTCATACTCCACAAGGCATATATAGCATCTGTTAAAACAAAAAATTATGAGAGTTGAAATAAGTGAAATTACCTCTATCCTATGTAATACTTGCAGACACTGTAAAAGTGATAACAAGTTGCACAAACTAGGCAAACACTTACTGAGCACCATCCTCTTGATGCTTGTGCAACTTCTCATATAACTTGAGAGGCAAGGAATCAACAACAGCATTAGGTGCAGGAACAGATCCAATAGAAGACACAGATGGGCGGGAAGATAAAACAACTGATTGCTGGTGAATTTCATCCAGAACCTAATTCAAACATGTGCAAAAGATTCAAATTGTATAAATATATTATTAGTGATCATCACAAATCAAAGTAGTTAAACAGCACATTAAAATCACCTCAAATAAGGCTTCAGCAAGCATAACAATTCTTGATATGCTAGCTCTAGAACCGGTATCTTCATTTGAATTAGTGTTACGATGATTGATTCGGCATGCACAATGACCATTTCTATGTTGACCAGACAAGATACATGATCTATCATGTCCAGAAAGATTTTCAAACCGGCTACCCAACTGCTGAAGAGCACGAACCTAAATAACATTTCATGTAAATAAGTAAAGGAAATGTGTCAGGTATGGATACTTTTAAGCCTAAAGACTTAGTTTTCTTTTTCCTTGTTGATAATTTATGACAACATAAATTATCTTCTTTTCTTCAAACAAAAAGATTATGAATTTTGCTTGTTAGTATATTACTGTATTATGAAATCACTAGTAGTTACTCAAAGTTCAAAATCCACAAACCTGGGACCGCATTCTTCTTCTCCGTTCAAGGAAATTGGACCTATGCTCTAGTAGATCCTGATACCTACCTTCTCTCAATCGTGAAGTCTCAACCTCATAGTCTTGGATACCAAGCATGGAGTTAGACATGCTTGATGTAGAAGAATTAATAGTAGTATGATCAGATGGTAACACTCTTGAATCTCCTTCCACCACCGGTTGCCTGTCAATATCCTGGCTATGAAGGCTACCATTTCTCAGCTGTCTTTCCTGTTGCAAAGGGCAAGAGGTGAGGTCAGAAAATGTTGATCCACCAAGAACTCTGTCACGAAGCCTTCCAACACTTAAAGTTCGGCTAAAATGAACATTCTGTTCAACTGATTCTCGAGCGCCATCATGTCGATCAATCCGTCTAGTATTAACAATTTCTGTATCTGTTTGAATTCTTGGAGAAAATAAGTTCACATCCAGCTCCTCTCTTGTGGGAACTCCGTCTGTGGGATTTCTCTGCAAGTTTCCAAGTGTACCTGATGTTGGGACATTTGACCTTAAATTATTAGAAGCATCTTCATGAGATTGCGCGTGTACTTGATTGAAAAAAGATGCTTGAAGCAGGTTATTGCATTGTTGTGTTTCTCTTCTGTCAATCGAATTTCCGGGAGATCTAGGATGGAGATTGCTCTCATCTTCATTGTCAAATATTGAGAGACTTGCAGAAGAAACGGGATAAGGCCTTGATGACCCTAAACTGGTGGTTCTGCTAAGTCTGAAGCTTACACTACCAGGAATGAGGCTAAGCTGAGAAAGGAAATGACTTGTAGGGTTCAGGGGAGGAGTTGAAGAATTATGAATAGAGCTGCTAGCAGTTCTTGATGAAGTGTTAGGGATGCTTGATTCTCCCCATTCATGAAGGTCAATGTTAGAAGGCATACAAGTCATTTCACTAGCTTTAACCTTTCTAAATGAATCTGTTTTCACCTCATATGAATTTGTTACATTGCCATTAGCATATGTAATATCACTGCCATTTACTTTATTCTGATCACAAACCTACAGCAAGAATTACAAATTCTTGTTAGGCAGTTAATGAGCACCATAAAACTATGTCTAAATCAACCAAAACTGCTATCAACATTCAATACAAGATGGTTATTCTGGAAATCAGTTTTTCAATAGAAAAAATTGAACCATTCCAAGTATTTAATTCCAAGACAGGTTCAAAGCTCTAAGAAGACAGGTCTTAGACTCTTCTTAAAAATCAAGATAACTCTTGCAAATTAATTGCAGACCAGATGCAATGGTCCACGGAAACAAGTTCCCTAATTCCTGTTCTCTTTTCTATTAACGGATAAAAAGGACGCAAGGTTCTCCAAGAATAGATTTAATCATTAAGGTATAGACACAGCAGCAATATGATAACCTCAGAAAAAACTAGTTACCAACTACTTTATATTAAAAACAGTGAAATTGAATGTCCTGTTTTAAATCAAATAACAACAACATTAACACAAGTAGTACTTCAACATTGCAAAATAAACACCAGTACACCACCACTCCATGCATAGGAAAAATGTATCACGCCAAATAGCATCAACAACATTAACACTAACAATTTAACAACGTAAGAACAAGAATATTACACCACCCCATGCATAAAAAAAAAGATTTTGCATACTTAATTAAAGAAAAACAAACAGACAAAACGCATGCAAGTTTCGAACCGACGGTTATTCTAAATCCAATTCATGTAGCATTGAACAGAACCGGAAAGTATGTAGCTTTTGAATCGTTGGCTATTTGATCCTAGTAAAAACCTCCATTTCACAATCCAAATAGCCTCAAAGCATATCGATTAGGAGCTTAAAGTAGGTAGAAAGGGTGGGGGAGGATAAGCAAGAAGAGAATGAAAACAAATGAACATTGGCAAGGGAAGAAACAAAAAAATAAGATTACAAAAAAGTAAGAAAAGAGCAAAGACAATAGTGAGTTACCCGGTCTTCATTATCACTGTCGTGAGAACCAGAAGTAGTTCCAAGACAATAAGATTGAAAAACTCTAAGGCCATTAGATCCACCCTTCCTTAAATTCCCCGAAGAAGAAGAAGAAGTGGCTTTGCTACCATTGGAACCCATGACCCCAACAGCAATATGTCCAGTTTTCCAGTGACCCAATACACCAAAAACCAAAACCCAGAACTCAAAATGCCTTCTTTTTTACATTCCAACGTGGGTCAGATCTACAGAGAGGTAAAACTAAACTTGCATTGGTATCTGGGACAGTGTAGGATTAAAGACAAAATTGGTACAGAAAAATGAAAGGGAAGAGGTTACATTTTTAGGTGGTGATGGGAGTAGCTGGGTGAATGAGACAAAGCAACTCACTTCTTGTTGCGGAGAAAGGATGAGGCTTTTTCTCTAAGAAAGTGTTTGTTTAGTTTATTAAACCGTGGTGAGAGGACAGAGTTTTTGTCTGCAACTATTTTCTGATTCAAATTAATTTTGTGGTAATTGCATAAAATTAGAATTCCCAACAAGGTTTCCTCTTAAGTCAAGGTCCCTTATGGGACCAAACACTTCCTCATGAATGGGTTCCAAACTCATAGTCAAGTGTCTTTTATGAATGATGATTTTATATTGGATGGTTGGTGTGGAAATAATAATCGATATAAAAATCAATAATAGATATATAAATTGTGGCAAAAGTTATTTTACTTAAGAAGTGGTTGGTTTGTTCTCTCTGAATATAGTGTAAAAGGGAAGGAAAAGTTTTTGTATTTCAATGAAAATGCACTCTTAATGCAAAGAAATTATATATTTTTAATTAATTAAAAGTTATTATTCATACTTTTTTTAAGTAATAGTTATTATTAGAAAAATCAAATTATGTTTAACTACTGAAAGCTATACTCTTTGAACTTTATCATTAATTTCAGATACTATGTGATTATATCTATATTATAAAAAAAATAAATAGTCTATAATATGATAGTGTATTTTACATTATATAACTTTTTTCTTTTCAAGTTTTATGATCATGTATATTTTTATTATATTTATAGGTTCATTTGTTTGCATTCTAATTTTGATAAATCCTTTTTACTTGTGATATGTTATTCCAAAAGTATGTGAAACTCTGAACCATATTTTAGTCATTTAATTTTTTTTTAATTTAATAACATTAGAAAAAAATCGCATTATCAGATTATATTTAACATTGATGTGACGACAGAATAAATTTCTATTGAATATTTATGTAAAATATTTTCAATATATATATATTCTTTACGTGGTGGTTTCAACATTACTCTAAGAAAATTAAGAAAATGAATTTAGAGAATTTATTTTAAGAAAGAAGTTGGGTACTTTGATTGAGGAAGCAACTCCATTTTTATTTATTTATTTATTTATTTATTTATTTTAAGCATCTTTTTTACTCCATGAGAAAGGAATCAAAGGATATATTTAGGTTACATTTTATAAAAATTGGAATTAAATTTCTCTCTGAATGCTTAAGCGTTCTCGTAGCACCAATGGATCTTGTTTTCTCAAGATTGAACTTAATGTTAACTATACATTAATAAACTTATTATTATTCACAGAAAAAAAAAAAACTTACGATTATGACCTGGCCGTGACATTTTTATATTGTAAGATTTTTTTAAGATAAAACATCACCATATTAAATATCATTAAATAAGCAAATCTCTATACGCTTGTCACCGCACTTTCCTTTTGATAAATAGTAGCATCATTTCATCATTATTTTAAGATTATTATACTGGTACATGGACCACTGTAGTTATGAAAAACTTAAATTTTGGAAAATGTTACTTTGACATTCTTTTTGTCCTTATTTTTGTTTGACACTTCGACGTGTCAAGTATAATCCTGCATGACAATGAGAGAAAAATTTGAATTTGTTTTGGTTTATGTGATTTAGTTTTGTCTTTTTGCAAGGATATTTTTTGTCATTTGCCTTCTAAAAATGCAGGGCAATTTAAGAGGGAAAAGCATATCTAATTTCTCATTTCACTCATTACCCCGCGTGCGCTGAAGGAAAGAGAACAGAGAAAAACAAGGTGATTCACGAAGGTCCACCGTCGCGTTCGTTCACCGTCGCTATGGTGTTTCCTACTTTGTTGTGTACCCTAAACTGTGTATGTTCTCTTATGCGTTGTTGGTATGAAACATTGTTTGTGGTTGTTGTTGGTGGTTTTTGTATGAGTGCTTCATTCATGTTTAATAATCATTTCTTCGAGTGCTTTTTATGGTTACTGGTGTAAATGTGTTCTCTTTTTTATGTTCAAGAATCATATATTGGTGTGCTTTTTGGTTGTTGGTTTGCATCTGTGCCTCGTTGTAGAAGTCGTTTATGTGCATTGTTTACGCTTGGTGGTTATGCATGTATGCGGAAAAATGATTTGTTGTTGTGTTCTGGGTTTCTGGTTTCCATGTTTTCTTCCTTTACGTACGCCAATGGCATCCTTCTAACAGAAAGATCACTTCTTGGTGGGTTTTCTGTTCCTAGTTTTATTCTGTGGTACATTTATTCGAAAGTCTTACTAAACAAACCACTTAGTTGAGCAGAGCGAACCATTTACTGGTTCCACCCCTGGGAACTCTGTGTGTTCCAAAATTGTGTCTAGCAAACCACTTAGCTGAACTGGGCTAACCACTTAGTGTTTCCACCCCGGAGGCCTATGTGTGTGTTCCAAAATTATACCCAGCGAACCACTTAGCTGAACTGGACTAACCACTTAGTGTTTCCACCCTGAGACTTGTGTGTTCCAAAATTATACACAGCGAACCACTTAGGTGATCAGGACTAACCACTTAGCTGTTTCCACCTCTGAGGCCTGTGTGTGTTCCAAAATTATACCCAACGAACCACTTAACTAAACTGAGCTAACCACTTAGTGTTTCCACCTCTGAGACCTGTGTGTGTTCCAAAATTATAGTCAGTGAACCACTTAGCTGAACTGGGCTAACCACTTGGTGTTTCCACCCCTGAGACCTGTGTGAGTTCCAAAATTATACACAGTGAACCACTTAGGTGACCTGGGCTAACAACTTATTCCTTCCACCCCTGAGAATTGTGTGTGCGTTTCAAAATTAGACACAGCGAACCACATAGGTGACCTGGGCTAACCACTTAGTGTTTTCACCTCTGAGGCCTGTGTGTGTGTTCCAAAATTAGACACAATGAACCACTTAGGTGACCTGGGCTAACCACTTAGTGTTTCAACCTCTGAGACCTGTGTGTGTTTCAAAATTATACACGGCGAACCACTTAGCTGACCAGAGCTAACCACTTAGTCCTTTCACCTCTGAGACGTGTGTGAGTATTCCAAAATTGTACCCAGCGAACCACTTAGGTGACCTGGGCTAACCACTTAGCCCTTCCACCGCTGAGACGTGTGTGGGTGTTGCAAAATTATGCCCAGCGAACCACTTAGGTGACCTGGGCTAACCACTTAGTCCTTCCACCCCTAGGGCACGTGTGGGTGTTCCAAAATTGTGCCTAGCGAACCATTTAGGTGACCTGGGCTAACCACTTAGTGCTTCCACCCCTGGGGCATGTGTGGGTGTTCCAAAATTGTACCCAGCGAACCACTTAGGTGACCTGGGCTAACCACTTAGTTCTTCCACCTCTAAGATGTGTGTGAGTGTTTCAAAATTATACCCAGTGAACCACTTATGTGACTTGGGCTAACCATTTAGTGCTCCACATGCTGTAATTATTTTTATTTTTTCATTACACACTACATATTGACTAATGACATAATTTGTTTCTTGACATGTCTTTTGCAAGCATAACAATGACAACTTCTCTAAGTTCTGGATCAAAGGTATTTGTCCTAATGTCGATGTTAATTATTTAAAAATTGTGATAAGTTGTATTTTTTTGGCATAAATGATTTTTTTTTTTGTTATGTAGACCTGTGTCCGACATTGTTGTAGGACAACATATGGGACTTGCTAATACAATGCTTAAGGAAGACCATAAGGCTTTTATTGCCAACACTCCTTTTGCATGGTTGATGTACCTTCAAGGCAAAGTCAAATTGAGCAGGAAATTGCTGACAGAGTTATGCACACGCTGGATTGAGAGGAGGGGAGGTTTTCTGATAAGGTCTAACATGGTTATGTTTGCACCTTTAGACGTTTGTGTAATTTTGGATCTTAGAATAGGTGGATATGTGGTTGATCTTAGTATGAGCCACATGATTCCAATATTAGGCAGTTATTTCTATTTGAACATGTTTCTGTGAAGATGATCTTTGATGAGCTTGAAAAATGTCGAAATGACAATAATGTTGATAACTTTTGTAAACTTTACATATTGTTAGGATTGAGTGAGTTTTTATTGCTCAATGTGAATGGGACTGTTGCGACACCCATATTTAAAGCCGAAGTGTCAGTTTATCCCACTTTATCTATATGGTTCGTTACGTATATTTAAGTGGTTTGCTATGTTGACAGTTGTGACACCCGTATTTAAAGCCCCAAATGTCAGTTTATCCAACTTTATCTATGTGGTTCGTTACGTACATTTAAGTGGTTTGCTCCGTTGACAGTTGTGACACCCATATTTAAAGTCCCAAGTGTCAGTTTATCCAACTTTATATATGTGCTTCGTTACGTACATATAAGTAGTTTGCTACGTTAACAGTTGTGACACTTGTATTTAAAGCCCCAAATGTCAGTTTATCCCATCCTATCTATGTGGTTCACTACGTACATTTAAGTGGTTTGCTACGTTGACAATTGCGACACCCGTATTTAAAGCCCCAAGTATCAGTTCATCCCATCCTATCTATGTGGTTCGCTATCTACATTTAAGTGGTTTTCTACATTGACAGTTGTGACACCCGTATTTAAAGCCCCAAGTGTCAGTTCATCCCACCCTATCTATGTGGTTCGTTACGTACATTTAAGTGGTTTGCTACGTTGACAGTTGCGACACCTGTATTTAAAGCCCCAAGTGTCAGTTTATCCAACTTTATCTATGTGGTTCGCTACGTACATACAAGTGGTTTGCTACGTTGACAGTTGCGACACCCATATTTAAAGCCCCAAGTGTCAGTTCATCCCACCCTATCTATGTGGTTCGTTACATGCATATAAGTGGTTTGCTACGTTGACAGTTGCGACATCGATATTTAAAATTTGTCGTCCTTAATAAGTGGTAATGAAAATTGAATTAAGACATTAAATACACCAATGTCCACGTGGTTGCCTGAATTAATGTATGCAGTTCGATGGGTACAACTTTTGGATAAAAGTATTGAAGCTGGATATAAACTTAATATATTTGACAATGAATCCATTATGAACAAACATGATAAGCCAACTAAGTCACATTTAAATGAACTTCAGTCATACCATTACAGATGTGATTTGAACATTGACCCAGGAAAGAACAACATTGTTTCGTTTACAATATACACTTAATTATTAATCTTTGACAATATATTCGTTCGATGAATGTTATCCTCACGGGTTACCCATCTGTCAAATAACTCTTCCCTGAAATGTTGGATCTCTTTCTAAAAATAACAACCTCCCCTCCTCTCAACCCAGCGTGTGCATAACTCTCTCAACAATTTCCTGCTCAATTTGACTTTGCCTTGAAGGTACATCAACCATGCAAAAGGAGTGTTGGCAATAGAAGCCTTAAGTCTTCCTTAAGCATTCTATTAGCAAGTCCCAGATATGTTGTCCTACAACAATGTCGGACACAAGTCTACATAATACAACAAAAAAATAATAATCATTTATGCCAACAAAATATAACTAATCACAATTTTTAAATAATTAACATCGACATTAGGACAAATACCTTTGATCCAGAACTTGGAGTAGTTGTCATTGTTATGCTTGCAAAAGACATGTCAAGAAACAAATTATGTCATTAGTCAATACGTAGCGTGTAGTGAAAAAAATTGCAGCATGTGGAGCACTAAGTGGTTAGCCCAGGTCACATAAGTGGTTCCCTAGGTACAATTTTGGAACACCCACACACGTATCAGAGGTGGAAGGACTAAGTGGTTAGCCTTGGTCACCTAAGTGGTTCGTTGGGTACAATTTTGCAACACCCACACACGTCTCAAAGGTGGAAGAACTAAGTGGTTAGCCCAGGTCACCTAAGTGGTTCGCTGGGTACAATTTTGGAACACCCATGCATGCCTTAGGGGTGAAAGCACTAAGTGTTTAGCCCAGGTCACCTAAGTGATTCGTTGGGCAAAATTTTAGAACATCCACACATGCTCTAGGGGTGGAAGGACTAAGTGGTTAGCCCAAGTCACCTAAGTGGTTTGTTGGGTACAATTTTGAAACACCCAGACATGTCTCAGTGGTGGAAGAGCTAAGTGGTTAGCCCAGGTCACCTAAGTGATTCGCTGAGTACAATTTTAAAACACCCACACATGTCTCAAAGGTGGAAGGACTAAGTGGTTAGCTCTGGTCAACTAAGTGGTTCGTTGTGTATAATTTGGAACACCCACACACGTCTCAGGGGTGGAAGCACTAAGTGGTTAGCTCTCGTAAGCTAAGTGGTTCGTTGTGTATAATTTTGGAACACACACGTGCCCCAGGGGTGACTAAGTGGTTAGCCCTGATTAGCTAATTGGTTCATTGGGCACAATTTTGGAACACTCACACGTGTCCCAGGGGTGGAAGGACTAAGTGGTTAGCCCAGGTCACCTAAGTGATTCGCTGAGTACAATTTTAAAACACCCACACATGTCTCAAAGGTGGAAGGACTAAGTGGTTAGCTCTGGTCAACTAAGTGGTTCGTTGTGTATAATTTGGAACACCCACACACGTCTCAGGGGTGGAAGCACTAAGTGGTTAGCTCTCGTAAGCTAAGTGGTTCGTTGTGTATAATTTTGGAACACACACGTGCCCCAGGGGTGACTAAGTGGTTAGCCCTTATTAGCTAATTGGTTCACTGGGCACAATTTTGGAACACTCACACGTGTCCCAGGGGTGGAAGGACTAAGTGGTTAGCCCAGGTCACCTAAGTGGTTCGTTGGGTACAATTTTGGAACACCCACACACGTCTCAGGGGTGGAAGCACTAAGTTGTTAGCTCTGGTCAACTAAGTGGTTCGCTGTGTATAATTTTGGAACACACACAGGTCTCAGCGGTGGAAGCACTAAGTGGTTAGCCCAGTTCAGCTAAGTGGTTCGCTGGGTATAATTTTGGAACACACACAGGCCTCCGGGGTGGAAACACTAAGTGGTTAGCCCTGGTCACCTAAGTGATTCGCTGTGTATAATTTTGGAACACACACATAGGTCTCAGTGGTGGAAGCATTAAGTGATTAGCCCAGTTTAACTAAGTGGTTTGCTGGGTATAATTTTGGAACACACACAGGCCTCCGGGCTGGAAACACTAAGTGGTTAGCCTAGTTCAGCTAAGTGGTTCACTGGGTATAATTTTGGAACACACAGTTCTCAGGGTAGAAGGAGGACATTGGCGGGTGAAAGATGGAAACCAGCAACCTAGAACACAGCAAGAAACCATTTTTCGCATACATGCATAACCAGCAAGCAAAAACAAATCATATGAACAAACCCTAAACCCTAAACGAAGTAAAGATTGACACCAGTAACCCAGAACACATTAAAAAAACCATTTTTTCGCATACATGCATAACCAGCAAGCAAAAGAAAATCATATGAACAAACCCTAAACCCTAAACGAAGCAAAGATCGACAGCAACAACCCAAAACACAGCAAGAAACCATTGTTTTGCATACATGCATAACCAACAAGCAAAAGCAAATCATATGAACAAACCCTAAACCCTAAACGAAGCAAACATCGACACACACAAGCATGTTTCACACCAAAAATGGTTTCAGTTTAGGGTCAATACCAACAAAGCGAACGCTCAAGGTTCGATTGACAGATAGAAAACACCACAGCGAAGGTGGATTGACGGCCGGACGACGAACTCAATGGTGGACTTTCGAATCGCTTTGTTTTTCTCTGTTCTCTCTCCTTCAGTTCACGCGGGGGAATGAGTGAAATGAGGGCTCAAATCTGGTTTTCCCTCTCAAATTCCCCTACATTTTCAGAATGCAAATGACAAAAAAACACCCTTACAAAAGGACAAACCTAAACCACGGAAGCCAAAGCAAATGCAATTTTCTCTCTCATTGCCACACGAGATTACATTTGACACGTTGAAGTGTCAAAACAGGAGTAACGTGAATAGGAGTGTCAAAGTAACATTTTTCCTAAATTTTGGTAAATATATGTAAATATTGATAGCTTATTTATTTTTTTAAAACTAATATAAAATGAGTTAAAAAAATAATACGGAAAAAATTAAAACTTGTGTCACTAATTAAATAAAAAATTTATCTGAAATTGTTAATCAATTTAAACATATTTATTTAACTCGTTAATTTTTATTTATATAATTACATTATTATAATATAGTTGCTAAAAGGTGATATTCATGGTATTATTTTTTAAAGAAGTATTGAGGCAGAGCTTTAATATAAAAAATTATAATAAAAATTATCAATTTTGTATTAATTTTTTATTCTTTTCAGCTGCAAATTACTTATCAAAGGTTTAATGATTTTATTGGTTAATTTTCCTTTTTGTAAAGACCAAAGGCAATACAAATCCATTTTTTATAATATTTTAATTAAACAATAAATAAGATCTCTTAAATGTTACATATCAACCTATATATCCATACCTAATACAATATTAATATAAAACTTCATGTGAAAACTCAACATTACCAATGTCGTTAAACACATATATGTCTTCACTTTTTAATTGAGGATTTTCAAAATATTTTGATAATTAAATCGAAACATCTTTTATCTTAGATTATTGAAATTTTATTATCTCAATACTTTAAAAAAATCTCATCCAGTTTGAGATAATGATTTAGCAAAAAAAAGTATATTTTATTTTTACAAAAGACTTCATTATTTGGTTGATAACGTAATAAAAAAATTAAATATGTTATAAAACTCAAAAAAAAAAAAAAAA
>Ga0209700_104950_pt1 | contig 23236 bp, 11 predicted proteins | sample SiratroredBW_FD_187528 | JGI IMG/M metagenome (GOLD analysis project Ga0209700, IMG submission 187528) | Root nodule microbial communities of legume samples collected from California, USA - Siratro red BW (SPAdes) (version 2) | ecosystem: Host-associated > Plants > Roots > Nodule | place: USA... | reverse complement strand
TACTAAGATTGATGACAAAAAACCTAAGGAAAACCAGAGATTAAGGGATCTATAGAGCAAATACGAACTTACTCTGTTTGAGATTCTGATCGGTTAGAAATGATCCTTAACTCCTTAGCTACTGCAGAGTATATTTAGATTTTAAAACAGATGATGTATGGATGGAGAAAAACTAGAGAGAAGGAAAAGAGATTTTTGAGAAAGCGAGAGAGGCACGGAGGAGAGAGTCTAGACAGGACGTCCCATCATCAATATAAACTATAATTTACACTACCAGATATTTATTTTCTATAAACTTTAACCATGTGAAACAAGTATTTTTCACGTCTGATACACAAATATAAAAGTTCTAACTACAGTTATTATACCATCACACCAGTTCATCGAAGAATTAAATCTCATTTATTTTGTAACAAAAATATTTGAATTCAGATTTTCTTCTTATTTTTTGGTATTATCTTTTTGTTTATCTTTAAATTACACTACTTTTAATCTACTAAAAATATTAAATATATTTTAAAATATCAAAATCAATTTAATCTGAACACATAATACAGAAACAGTATAAAAAACTAGTAAAAATTTGAAATTAAAGAAGGTTACAAACAAAAACTCATTTATATTGTCTGTAAAATTAAAAGAATCTTATCTATAATTTATCATAAACTTTTGCTATTTATAGTTCTTGTGATTTTCAAATTTTTTTACATAATTAGGTTAGGGTTGAGTTGGATCCCTCTTAGTGGACCGTTGCAATTATTGGTCCCATCACAATTATAATAATTATTATTATTTTTATTCTTAGTAGTAGTGTTTAACAATATGGTGTGTATAAATTGTGAGAATTATATTGTTATTCAAACAATTAATTAGATTCGTTCATCTTTAATGCTCAATAAAAGAAAAAAGGAGTTCCCGTCAAACAAAAGCCAAATCTCAAATGTCGGAACTCAATCATTGAATCATCACGTGGGCCCCGCCTCCTTCATTTTCATCATTCCCTTAATTATCTATACAAATTTTCAATCACCTCAATATATATCATTTTCTCCAAATTTCTATTATTTAAATAAACTTTCATATTTTTTAATTAATGGGTCATTATTCAGATACGTAGTGTGGAGTACAATCCAAGTGTAGTTTAGTAATTAAACTAAAATTCTTTAAACCAAAATAGATTCTTCTGTAATTAAACTAAAAGTCTTGTGACTTCTTATTACTTTTTTTAGATGAATGTTCAATGTAATTTAACATGTTTTTTCTGCATGATTCTATTCTTAATATATTATGCAAGTGTCATTAATAAAGTTACTTTACAGAAAAAAAAATCTTGAAAAGCAAAAGTTAAGTCAGTATTGTGCAAAGATAGGAGAAAGAATATAGAAAAGGTAGAAAAGGGTGGAAAGTTTTTGGGACATAGCTTTTGTCATTGGCTTTAGTTTTGGGTTATCTCTTCATTATTAGAGGTAGTAAAAGGGGAGGGACAAGGAACCTACCCTTATTGCCCATGGTTTCTCCCTGGCCCATTGACACCCCAACTTGATTCCTCACACTCTTAGGTTTTTATTTTTTATTATTATTTAAAAAATGTTTTTTTTTTTCAATTTACTTGGTGAAACTTTGATGATGATTGTTTAGGGTACATAACTCAATTTAGTGAACACAAAAGTTATGATAAGAAGACAGAGTTTCTTATGATGAACCCAACCCAAACTCCATCCAAACTGGCCATGACACTAATATTTTATATGTGACCAACCAAACCTTGATTCCTTAGCTACTCCAACAAGAAAATGTTCATTTGATACTTTTTTTCACAACTTGTGGGCAATTATAGCTGGTGAGAACAATGGAAGAGCATCCCCCATTGACTTTTGTTCAATAGAATGAACTTGAAAAAACACTTTTTAGAAAAGAAATTAGGAACCGTACTTCTATACAAGTACACTTTAAAAAAGTTTATTTATTTATTTACATGTGTTTATATGTTTATTTTTGTTTCAAAATTTATTTAAAATATACTTGAGAAGAATAAGAAAAAGAGTTGTAAAAGAAGAATAACTTGTTTGAAATCATTCATATTGCTGTAATAAAGCAAAAACAAGTTTTATAAACCCTTTAATTTGGTTTGTGGCAACTACATGAGAATCATGAGTTGTTATCAAGAGTGACAAACAAAACTAGTAGTAGAAATATATATCCATCCATATAAGGACCGGCATGGTAAATAAATATTATTGTAGGACTCATTTTGAATTTTAATGTATTTAGAGATTAAATGAAAAACACTATATGTCTTTTAAGAATTTGGAATGATATTTAACCTGAAAAATAATTTAGAATAAATTATAAGAGAGATGCTGAATTATAATATCTTTTATAAGTAGATGACATTTACTTAAACTTTAATTATATTAATATTAAACAGCACTTGTATATTTCATATATTCGACTTTATTTAATGAATAAAAATAAGTTGATATCATTGTTATAAACTGGAGAATGGTATTAAAAAAATGGGAATCACGATATGAATATGATTTTTAATTAAGAGTTTTATTTCATGTTTAAAAACACTAATAAAAGGTCAAATTCATACTAATTTGTTATTTTTTTCACCATTTTTATAATATAACGTATAAGATAAATATTTACTTTACATAATTTACAAGAAATAAATACTTTATGTATAAACTATGTTAAATTTGAATTGAGAAAAAATTATTGCATATTATTATGTAGTTATAAACTATCCTATTAATTATTTTAATAATAATAATAATCTTAGAGAAGAGAACAAGTTGATTTTCTAACAAATTGACAAACAGTTCGTGTTTATTGAGCTCTTAAAAATTTATAACAAGCAAACATTTTTAAGCATATAAATTATATTTTAAATTTATGACAAAAAAATCATATTGTGAAGTAATGTATTTTTAATTATCGATGATTTCAATATAAAATTGACATTCAATTCAAAAATAAAAATAAAAAAAGAGTTACCATAAAATTAATTTTGTTAAAAATGATATTGTTGAAAATAAGCCCTGAAATTTAATTCATTCGGATGATATTGATATTTATAATATAATAGGGGATTTTGATATTTGAAAATTTTGTAAAATGGTAAAATATTTTTTTATAGAAAAAAAAAAGTGTGGAAGACATCTTTATCAGATGGAGGGTAGAGGATTTGCATCATTGGTACTCCTACTGCCTGGTGTGGCCTACCAATGTCCAATTCTATGAAATTATTGAGCAATTCCAACATAAAGTAACCCAAAACAAAACTTTTTCAGACCCAACACCACAAGATAGACGTTAAAAAGTTTAGGGTTGAAACTTTGATCCAAAATAATTCATAAGAGTAATCTTAATTGTACTATTTTATTCAAACAACAACACCTACTCAATTCTAATCACTGATTAGCCACCACATTTATATAAAGTTGTAGATTCAACTCAAATTTTAATACATTTTTCAATGATTTGATATTTCATATTCATTAAAAGATTATATTAAATTATAATATAAATTGTAAATCTTACCTTATTCAAAGTTAGGTTTAGAATTAGATGAAACATGGCTTTGTTATGAATTGGTAGGAAACAGAAAAAGGGGAAGAAGCATATCTCGAAGTTGATTCCACCATGGTGAGGATTGTGGAATAACATAATTATAAAGCATCCATGTGTTGGGGTAAGAGTAGATTAGGGATATTATTAATGATGAAATTCCTTTGGATGCTAAGAAAGCATAATTTTTGAGCATTGGGTTTGAGTGGGGTGGTGGGGCCAAGGATGAAGTCATGAAATGAAATGTGAGTGTGGTCCAAAGGGATCGATCAGATAGGAGCAGCTTTGGCATTAGTTCCCATTCCATAACAATTTATGATGCAAGAATTCAAAGATCTCATTCTCTTTCAAATGGGTTTACCCTTTTTTATTTGATTCTTCCAACTAAATTCGTGACTCTTAGCTCCATTTTGTCTTTCAGACCTATTTGATCGTGATGCTTACCCAATTGGGTTTGACCTTTTTCACTTCATTTCTTCAACACTTCATCACCACAAAACAATCCACTAACCACTCCCCCACTACCTCTCAACACACATTTTTTGTTTCTTTTGAGATTTGGTTCCCTCCTAACCTCTCTACCATACACACTTCTTTAATCTTTCTTTTTTCCATTACTTTCAATATCCTCATCATTCAATTGCTCTCCCTCTATATATATACTTCTTATAGAGAAAAGGTTTTATTCATTTTTGTTGGGCCACTTTTGTAGCAACCTCAGGCCAAGTTCTTCGTGTACCCTAATATCCTTTCCCTTCACTTCAATATAAAATTTTAATTCCACAATTGCTCCTATGGCACACCTATCTGGTTCATATTGGCAAAAAAATAAAAACCCAATGACACTCACATCCGGTTCATATTACGAAAAGATTGACAACCGGATGAGTATGTCATCCGGCTATCAATTTTTTCACAATGTGAACCGGATGGGGTGTCATCCGATTCTCATTTCCAAATCAAAACGAAAACCGAATCCAGTTCTTATACCTCAAATCAGAAAATTCCTCCATTCGCTGTTGACAGCGTCCGAAATCCCAAATTAACTACTCTAATTAGCAATATCACTTACTAATTGCTAATAAACACCAAAAATTAATTACCTATTGCTTGTTTGAAGGATTAATCGAAAATTTAGAAGAATGAAAATAAATGGATGCTAAATTTGTAAACGAATGCTGAAATGACAATCGGATAGCATCATTTTTTTACCAGTGTAAACCGAATAAGAATGAAGAGGTGGAAGCTAATTTAGTCTTTGTACTTTTAAAATTAAGAGCATAACTGACGTATAGAAAAAGGATATTAAGAACACGTCCAACCTCAGTTTAAGAAAAGGCCCAAGTTTATTAGGTAATTGCTTTGTGTACCTCCATGTTTTCTTCCTATATTTTATACTTCTTCCTACATCTCTATTCATAGTGAGAATATAAAAAAAAGGGTATACCTTCATGTGGTTTTATGAGAAAGATTTTAAATTGAATGATGCAAAAACGAATTTTGATTGTATAGTTTAGAAATTAAAAAAGTATGTATTTCAAATTGTATAATTTGAAATTATTTTCTTCACTTTTGAGTTATGAAATTTAAAAGTTCGTTTTTAATTGCTAAATCTGAATTTTGTTTTTTCATTTTAATCCAAAATTTTATATTATTTAGTTCAATCTTTGATGACCCCTAATTAAAGCCTAGTTGGTTTCAATACAAATACGTGTTCAATCTTTGATTCCATAGGGGTGAAACCATTTGCTGTGCGTATTGAAATCATTTGCTACATCTACCGTCCTTAATAAGATTGGCAGTTAAAAAAAACACACACACACACAAAAGTAGCCAGAGATTTAAATAAATAAAAAAACAAAATGGGTATTTCAAAAAATCGGAGTGTTAGAAGAAAATATGGAGGTACAAAAAATAATTGCAGTATCTTACATATATCGAGGGTCGTTGCGTTATGCATCCTCGTATATTCATGTTCAACTCCATGAAAATTGAATTTTTTAATTTTACATCTCAAAAATATGTATTTAGTCGAAATATAAAATAATTATTTCAGATTTTTTATTTGAAAATATATAATTTTGTATGTCAAATTATAAATTCTATAATATATATTTTATGAAATGCTTCAATTTTACTTATTTTTTAAGAGATGTAACACAAAATTGTTTTTTTTTAGTATAAAATTGATTTATTTAATACAAATTTAATTTTTATTAATGATAATTTTTAATTAAATTAAAAACAATAAGTTCAAGTACAGTATGATTTTGAACTTTGAGAATTGGAATAAACTAAAACCAACAATAAAGAAAGATTCAGAAAAATCAATCTATTCAAGGAGTGCAACAAGGTTTAAGAGTACAAATATACACAAGTGCAGCGATGAAGATGGAGAAAAAATAAAAAATAGGGTATTTTTAATAAATGTGAATGGAAGGTTTACTATATTAGGCTTTGGTATTTGAGGGCATTTGCCATTGGTCTAAATAGAACAAATTAACTTCTAAGTGAAACTAATTAGAGCTGTCTAATTTAAATCTGGCTTTTTTGCTAAAATAAATAAATAAGATTGCATGTCCAAATTTGTATTGGAAGACATTTTTATAGAAAAAATATATTTACTCCAAAATACAAATTTATGGCACTTTGATATTTTTTATTTGTTTGAGTTATCATTTTTTAAGAATTCCGTCAATGAATGCTTTGGTACCTGATTTCGTCTTTTCTAAAGAAAATAATGTAGAAAAACATAGAACAAAATACATAGAGAATAAATTTCCTTTTTCTCTTGAATGGCCAAATTGAATCAATTTATTTTCAAGGAAATCACTTTAATATTTGTTCTCAAAACATATATGAAAAATTGAAAAGAAGTACTCAGTTATATTGAACTAGATTAAAGAAAATAAGATCATTTTAGACATTTGTAATGAACTTCAAGCTTGAGGAAAAATTTATTTTTCAATTTGTTTGATTAATTTTAATTTCAAATCAAAGGAAAATAGCATATGTTTAATTTAAACTCAAAATTTAAAATCGTGGATATATTTCGTTATCACGTCTTCTAACCCATTTTGTCACATTTCAACGAAGCAAAATGTAATATATTTTGTTTTTCTTAACTTTTTTGTAATTTTTATAAATAAAAGGGCGTATAAATATTTTAATAAGATAAATATAAAAACATAACCCACAAAGAGACATTGAAAAATGCACTGTACTTTTACTTTAAGGTGGCCTTTTCTATGAAGGCTTGAGCTTACAAAAAAGGCCTTCAAATGAAACACTCGGTAGGCTTTTTCATCCTGCACCCCCATGATTTTTAAAATCACCATTTTTGCACTTTATAAAAGTGATTTCTGGATTGTTTGTCCTGAAGATCTTCCAAAACAAATTTTTTAAATTTCACGATTTTTGAGATAAATTTTTTGAAACAAGCTCTGTAAAACAGAATTTTTTAAAACAAGTTTTTTGAAACATGCCTTTAAGAATGAGTTTTCGAAACAGTTTTTTCAGAACACATGAAATTTATTTTAAAACGAATTTTTGGATACAGAATTTCAAGAACAAGTCTTTCAGAACATAAATGATAACTAATAGAACAAATATAGAACTCTCTTGTTCTTCCAATCCAAAAATATAGCGCGCGATGGAGTATGAAGGTGTAGGCGGCGGCACAAGAGTTGGCAGCAGCAGTACGGTGCAAGAGAGAGGGTATTTTAGTCTTTTTAATGATCGTGCCGTTAGTAATTCTGGGATGCAGGGAGGAAAAGCCCACTCGTTTTAGAACATACACTAGGTTTCTTACTGGGCCCATGACTAATGGATTCTCTGTGTGCGACACTCAGGCCACAACCATTCACCTATGAGTTCGTCCTTAATTCTTATTTTACTTTAAGATAAGCATTTGCTTCGTATAATTACAATCAAATAATTATATTAAGATTAAAAGTATAATAAAAATATTTTTAAAATGAATAAATCATATTTTCTATTTTTAATCAACCATTACAATATATATATATATTGTTTAAAACGATAAAGAGTAGTTTGAAACGATAGCAACATAAATATGAAATACTATGCATATCTATTTCTGATAAATGTAAGAAAAATATGTTGAAATATTTGTTGGAAATCTTATATTATAAATATAAATAATATATATATATATATATATATATATATATATATATATATAGATATAGATATAGATATAGATATATGTGTGTGTGTGGTGTAAATTATCTCATCTTACGAAACTGGTTTTTTGAAATTGAATTAAACTTAAATCGTAATTTTTGAAACATTGAAACATCTTAAATTATCATAGAAGCATATTTTCCTTTTATAATTTGGCATAGCAGATATTTTCTCATTTATTATTTTTAAGAAAAGTGGCAGTGAACTAAATTCTACTCTTCCCTATTTAGTGTACTTCCCCATAAACACCAAGTCCCAAATATAAACAAATGGACAAGACTCCAAGTAGATTTTGCATCCACAAATTGTGTAAAGTAAACTAATTAAATAATTGAAGAGATAGATTATTTTTTAATATATTGTTGTTAATTTTATCATTGTTTTATTTTTTATTGTTTGTACAAATTAAGGTAAAATTAAATTTTCAAAATACTCATTATACAATTAAAGTTTTCAAAGAAACTGGCTTATTATTGTATTTCACTTCCTTTTAAATTCATACATGAGTGAAACTTGCGAAAAAAAAATGCAATTAGGAAAATATACGAACCAATAATATAATATAAAAAAATTTGTACGTAAAATGTTCTAAAGTATTTTTTTTCTTTCTAAAAATGACCGATTAAATTTTTTAATATAGATCTTATAAACAAAAGTTGCTAAAAGTATAATGCAAATGTCTATGAAATTTAATGAAGTACAACAAACTTTGACTTGCAGGTTGACTTGGGATGGCCTACAAATACGTTTGTTTGGTCTACAGATGTTTACTTACAGAGCACGCTGGTTCACCGAGTTGACTCAGTGAGCTTGAAAAGCCCGAGAAAAAAAATTAAAGCTATAAGATTTAACATTATTGATAATTTTATAATTTTAATTATTTCATTGTACTAGAGAAACAAGTTAAAAAAATAAAAATTTACCCGCATATTGATCTATTTAGTTGCACACTTACAAAAAAATTTATCATTCGCGTATTTTAATACTATATTTTTCTAACTTTACCCAAGTTTTATTATTAGCTAATCGATGAAAACTGTCTTAAAATAAACAAAAGTCTCACTCTCTTATTTGAATTTGTACTACAAAACTAAATTTTCCATTTATATATTGTTTCCCTTTTCTTTTAATCTTTCAATTAGTCATGGCAGGTTACAAAAATGTGTTTGGACGAGATCTCGCAAAATAATTCTTGAGCAAATTGATATATTTTAAAAAGTAAATTTGTTCTAAAACTTAATGTAATTTTTTTAATCTATACAAAGGCTAATCTTTTTGTCGAATTTTTGTGAGACAAAATAATTTTACAAAAAATGCTTAAATATTTATATTTATACAAAAACAATTTTAACTACAATTTAAATTATGAATGAGATTAGTCTTCCAATCATTAAACTTTGAAAATTTCGTGAAAGGATAAAATATCAATTAATATTTTCATCACCAAGCCAAAAACACTCAAGTAGATTTTTCATTATTAGAGTTGAAAAAGTGGTTTGAGATGTTTTTTATGTTTATTTATTTTTTAATAAAAGACTATGAAAGTTGATTAAAAAATTAAAATAACATGTTTACGTTTCAGTTAAAATAGTCCAAACCCTAATTAAACACAACAAAACATAAATTTTGAGTTCAGGGTTTCTAAACCAAAAATAGTTGGAATTGTTTCCACTTTCTTTTAATTGGCCATAGAAAACAACTAACACTATATTCAACTTTAACATGTTGTTTCCATGGAAGAGCTAACATTATTTCTTCCCTTTCATAATAGTTATCCTACCATTGACACATGTTTGTGTGGATGTGATTTTCAAACCTAAAGATAAGACCTTTAGCCAATCAACATAAAAGTATGTAGGCCTCTCTAGTAGACAAATTCAAGTAGCATTTGTATACACCACTTTTTTTGTAAATTAAACCCATTAATTAATATTTAACACCATGTTATTTTATATTGAATAATGATACGAAATTTTATGTCAAGTAATTATTTTACAGTATATTAATCATTAATTTGTTGCACCTATGTATGTAGCATATGTGAATTATTTTATTATTATTATCTATAATAAATTTGAAACCCCCGTTTATTTTTAACGATTAGTTTGATTAACGGAGAAGAAGGAAATTTATACTATCATTAAACTAAAATTTATTGCACGTGATGAGTTAATTGTTTGTTGAGAATACTTATTTTAAAAGTATTAATAGTAAATAAATAATTTCATAAAAAATGTATGTGAAGATAAGTTGGAGTTGGATATATATTTCTTTTCTCGTCCTCTTATCTTAGGAGCACGATCGACAAAAGCCACAGTTCGAAGAAAAATAATAGAGAATGGAATGATGGCCCCACAATGAAAATATTCTGAAAGAAGTGAATGGTTGGAAATAAGAAATTAAATCTAATAATCAAAACATATAAACTTTCTCATACTTATATTGATATATTATGAATCAGGATATCTGGAGCATGTTATAATTATTTTTTTTTTTTAATGTTGTTCCGTTTTTTATTGTGTTTGGAACACATAAGTTAATAAATTATCTATTTAAGTTATTTTTAGATACCTGTATCTTAGAAATCAAAATAATAGAGATGATTAAAATACTATACTATTTAGTTTTTGACTTGGCAATGTGTTATTGGCATCAAATGGTACAATTGAAGTAGACACTATTTAATCTGATTGATGATTGTTTGACTTGTAGTTATTGATGTGAAACTAAAGTAGACTAATCTTAGATGTTTCATTAACTTGACAAAAGTTATTGAATTGATAGAAAATAGTATTGGTGAAGTTTGTGTAGATGTTATGTTTGTTTTATGTTTCAATTCTATTTAATTTTTTCTTAAATGAGATATTATTATTTAAGTGAAAATTAAAACGTGTTTATCTTTTTTCCACATGATTTTTACTTAGTAAAAATTTTAACGAGTAAATTTCTTTTTCTTTTTTATAATATTTAGCTCAAGTAAAAATTATTACGAAATATTGATCTTTTATATATTTTTTCTTGCTTAAGCAAAATCATGATATATAAACAACATATTTTTCATGATAACACGTATAAGTGAAATTGAAATATATTCATAAATTGTTACTTTTAATAATATTTAAATGAAATTGAAATATATTTATAAGTTATTGATTTTGATAATGTTTGTGATATATATATATATATATATATATATATATATATATATATATATATATATATATATATATATATATATATAAATGCGTATATATAAATATATACTGTAGAGCATTATGTTGTTATTTATAGGTATTATGGGAAAGGATAGGTGGAACGATATGTTACTTTAACAATGTATTTGAATTTATCAAAATACTAATTGCACGAAAGTAATATTAGAAAAAATTTTGAAAATTAATGCTTTGAAAACATGAAAAAACACTCAAAATGAAAAACAAAATATTATTAAACTTTCTCCGTTCTTATGCGAATATTTACAAAGAAAACATGATAAACTTATAATAGATTATCCTTATATATTTATTTATACAATTAACTATAATATAATTGTAATTATTTTGATAATAATGTTATTAATACGTATTAATACATTACATTATAACAGTGGCGGCTCAAGGTTTCAGGAAGCCTAAAGCGAATAAAAAAATGAGGATTTTTTTAAATTAATAAAATAATTAAAATTTTAAATATTTTTATCTAAAATTTATTTTTATGAGGCAAAATTATCTATTAAATTATCATAATTAATTTCATGTAAAAAATATTTTTCAATAGACAATAAAGTTAATCCGTTTAATCTTTGTTAAGACATTGTTGATCTTAAATAAGATTTTATTAGTTTAAGTTTTGAAAAACTCCTTTCACCTGAAGCAACTGATACTGGAATTGTTAAACAATTTACAACAAAAACAGAATACTCTATCTAAATCTGTAAAATCAATGAGTTATCTTCTTTCATGTTTCTCCCCATTAGACAATTTTTTTGGATATAATATGATACAGAAAAGTGTCTTAAGTATTTATCTTTTAAAAAACTCCTTTCACCTGAAGCAACTGATACTGAAATTGTTAAACAATTTACAACAAAAACAGAATACTCTATCTAAATCTGTAAAATCAATGAGTTATCTTCTTTCATGTTTCTCCCCATTAGACAATTTTTTTGGATATAATATGATACAGAAAAGTGTCTTAAGTATTTATCTTTTAAAAAATCAATATCAGTTATCTTAATAGGGCCTTTTTTCTACTAATAAGTCTCTTAATTTTGTATCAATATCTTCTCATTGACTTGGATCGTATATATTTTTAATATTAGAATCATTTTGTCTTGCAATTTCATTCTCATTATCCTGAGTTTGTGAATTAGAATTACTATCATTAGTTTGAGAATCAAAATTATTATCTTGAGTTTGAGAATCAAAATTATTATTTTTGTTGACTACTTTATTATTGTCTTCGCCTATATTTACATTGTTATCTTCACCTAAATTTATATTGTTATATTCTTCATTCAAAGAAGACTCACCTGTATTTTCTAATTCATTTTTTTGTTTATTTTTATAAATTTATCCATAGTCCTTTTCTCTGATTCAACAAAATTCAACTCTTTTTTTTTTTTTTTAACTTTTGAATAACCTGATTCAAATTTTTTAGTTGTCATATTTTTATATTTTTATATAAATTAAAAATTATAATATATATCACACTGAATATAACTTATAAGTATATAAAATAAGTCTATGTTAAAAAAATAAAACCTGATTGATCCTGTCATTTGGTATGTCTTTAAATATAATTTGTAACTTCTAAATTCTCTTCCTTGCATCTGCACAAATTATTTTAAGATTAATTAAACAATAATAAAAAAATGGGATTAATTAATCAATCTCATGTTATTTTTACCTAGTATTGATGCACTTAAAAGGGGTCAAATTGAACACAAACTATTCCTCAATTAATCTACTGGTTAAAGTCTCTAAGTAAAGACACCCGTATAAATGCAAAGTATAGAATGATGAGATATGAGATGAAAGAAATTTCAAATTGAAAACAAGTTGAAATAATATTATAGAAGGAACAAATAGACAAAGGAATAAAAGAAGATAAGTGAAGAAAGAATGAGAGAAGTGGAAGAGTCAGACAAAGATAGGACATATAAAGAGATATCAATCCAATAGGAAAGAAAAAAATTAGAAAGTTCTGATAGGAAAGATTCCTTGACTGTTCAATTTTTTTTAAATATTATTAATTTATTATAAGAAAGGTTTAAGAATATTATTCATTAAATAATATTTATAGTACCAATATAAATTTAAAGTTATTAAATAATATTTCTAGCACCAATTTAAACTTAAAGTCAGTTAAAATATTTAAATTTTTAATTAAAATTTTGTTAGTATAATTTTAAAATTAAATATTTTTTATTTTATAATAATATGTGAGTATTAAATTTTTTTGAGGCCTTGAGGCTTAAAGCATGTTAAATTTTTTTTAGAACTTTGTGACCTTGAGGCCTAAAGCATATTAAATTTTTTTGAGGCGTTTGAAACCTTGAGGCCTAAAGCGGTTGCTTTAGCTGCTTGGGCCTTGCCACCCCTGCATTATAATAAAATGAATAACTAAAATGAAAATATTAAAATAATCAATAAAATAAAATAAATAAAATAAATATTTTGTTAATATATATTTTATATTATAAAAACAAATAATTAAAATAAAAAATAAAATTATATTAGTTTAATTTAAATTGTCATATTTTATAAAGTAATTTATTTTAATATATTATTATCATTTTAAAACATAACTTTCTTTATTTATTAAGATTTAACGTTTATTTTTTATTTTAATTTAAAAATAGTTTTAACTCTAATTTATATTTTAAAATTATATATATTAAATTATTTTAAAAAATATTTGATAAATTACTTTATATATAATTTATTCTATCATCCATTATGACCCCTAGAAACTTTATACTCACTTTCCATTTTCTTTCTCTCAACATTACTTTCCTCCCTATTTTCTTTACTTTTTTTTCCTCTCTCTTTAATCCTATCAAAACATAAGGGTTGCGTATTGTATTTAGTCTGCTTATTAGAAGGAACGGAATATTATAGCTTGAGCGTGCTCAAATAAATTAAAATTATCAAGTGATATTATAATATAATATTTTCTTAAAAAATAATTGTAAGAATGAATATTAATTCTAAACAGTAATATTAAGAAGGATATTTCTTTTACTTGATAGTTTCTCCAAAAAGTGTGAGAAAAAAATCATTTGATTATTTTGTATATATGTGTATTTTTTGTGTTTTGTACATCTTAAATTTGGTTATCATTAACTCAATAGTTCACAAAATATGAACAAAAATAGAGAAGTGTGAGACTCCGACCTAACAAAGTAGCAATCTTAAACGTACAAACTTCAAAAATAACAGAACATACAAAACACATTCTCTTATTATGAATACGAGCTTTTCTTCAACTCAAGGCACAACAAAAGTAACTTAAAAGAAGGGACTCTAATGGTGATTGGGAAAGGAATTTTGAGAACAAAGCAAAGGGGAAAAAAAGGAAAATCTCTCATCATGGGAGGGAAAAAATAACTTACAACAGAGAAAAAGACGACCCACAAAGTACAACCTCTTCAGCTGAAAACAAACATTTGAGATCATCCTCATCATCGTTCTTATCCATTCCCACACTGTCTTTTTCTTCTTTTTGTTCCTTTCTTCTTTTTATATATCTCACTCTCATGTTTCAGATCCAGGGTTTATCGACACAATTTCTTTATCATTTTCTTATAACTTTTTTGCCACTCAAATAGTTTAACAATAAAAGTTATTAAAAATTGACAGAATTGTCTGCCAACAAAAAACTAAAATGATATTCCCAATTCCAAAACCCCAAAAACCTTTAATTTATTTATTTTTTTAAAAACACCACAACGAAACTTTTCACCACATTCATACGTGTTTCATGCAAAATGTCCGAGTCCCTGACACAACCGCCCGCTGCAGATCCTGCATGCACACATCGCCGCCGCAAAGCACCATTCTCGCCCCGTGCTTCGCGGCGGCGTTCCATACACTCCTCCACTCGCACCCAACACCGTTCAATACCTCACACACCACCAATTCCTCCGCAAAGGAAGTGTTCCTCACGTAAACAAAGTCCCCAATCCACGTCACCTCCACCGAACCTAACTCCGAACCACCAATCACCTTCCCAACCATCTCCTTCGGCATCTCCCCCACTTCCACCATCCCCGAACCTAATTCCCCCGTAACCTCCCACAGCTTCACGCTTCTCACGTTCCCGAATTCCCCCACCACCCCCGCCACCATCAACCGATCCCCTAGTGTTCCACTAACGCAGTGAAAAACACTCTCATCAGGTCTCAAATAAAACGGTCCCTTCCATCTCTTCATCACAGTGTCGAACGAGTATGTCACGCCGGAGTGTTTCTCCGTCAAGTGCATAACCTCTCCGACGACTGCTACCGAAAGCCACGACGACGCCGTGGAATCCTTCAGAAGCGCCGGCATGGAGGGGCACGTCTCCCAGGCGCGGCTCTCCGTGTCGTACATCTCCACCGCGAGCGGATCGTCCTCGAACTCGCACGCGCCGCCAGCCACAACCACGCGCGAGCCCACGCGAGCCACGATGGGGTCGGTGCGCCACACGCGTGGGGAGGGCGCGTGGTGCCAGTCGAGGTGCAGCGCGTCGAGGGAGAAGGCGAACTCGGCGGGGGTAAGCGTGTAGAATAACGAAGAGTGAGAGGAGCGCACGGGGGAGGAGTGAGGGCACGTGCGGTTTTTTATTTCGAGCCACACGTGGGAGCGAGGGTCGTAAGCGTGCAGCTTTGTCACGTGCGTGGCGCGTGGGTTCTGGGTGAGGACGATGAGCCAGGGCTTAATGGGTCGGAGATGTGCGAGAGAGGAGGAGACGGCACGCTTCCAGGATTTTGACACGTGAGAGACTGACACAAGGTGGATGAGTGGCACGTGCGAGATTATTGCCTCTAGAATATCGCCGTGGATGGGTGCTTCTTCTGCAGCTGCCATAATAATAAGCACAGAGAATAATCTTAAGGCGTGGTTGTTTGTTTGTGTTTCTGCATTCGAGTTTTTTCTTAGTGTGTGAGAAATGGTTAAGAAGGGGTTTATATAGTGGTTAGAAATCGATAATTGAAAACAAAAATCTAGTGTATCCAATGGAGGTGTGCCACCTAGTTAGTTCTGTCAGATAGTGTATTGGTGACCGATAGGGACCTCTGTGACAGTCGACAGCCAAACAAGGAATATAGTTAAACTTAAAAACATACAAATAGAGAAAACGAATAAATATAAAAGTAAACGTATTTGGTTCAAAATATAAAAATAGATAAATCATACACAAAAAAGTAACTGAAAATGTAATCGTTTATTATTTTTCTCTTCTCTGTTCTCGTATTATGAAATAAAAAACTCTGAATTCTATAAATTTTAACTATAGTATTTAGTACAAAGTGATCATTTACCGATATAATGTATCTATGTAATTGTAGTTTAAATTCTTTACAAGAGATTAATAATATAAATAAACATGTTATTTACTGAAACAATTTTAATATAATAACTTTTCTCTTTTATGTAAAATATTATTTTTATTTATTGTAAACTCAATTATTGATACAGTCTATTTGAGATAGATTAGGAATTGAATAATTAATATGCACTTAAAAGTTGAAACAATTGACGAACTTAAAATGTGAAAAAAATAAATAAAGTAGCAAATACAATCATGATAGCCTAAACATAAACATACACAAATTAATTAATTATGTCTATATTCTTCTTGTAAAATTATGCTTTAAACATTTACGACGTATACTAATGTGTTAATACACTATCATCCTAATATAGCAACATAATAATAGAACAACCTAATAAAACTGAGTGAATATATAAAACATAAATAATAATTTTACAAATGATTAAAGAATGTCATTACCGATATATCAAATTATTTGTATTAAGATTCTAAAGAATATAAACCAAACAACTTTAAGATTTGACGGTATTCAGAAAATAATATTGAGTTTAAACATTTGAAATTACATTTGTCCTATTCTGTACAAAATTCATGATTAACCAATTTTTACAATTTCGCCCATTTAACATAACTCCTAATATATTAGTTTTCCAAAATAACAGCGGATCTTCATTGATTGTTTATATTATACTTTAATTTATATAATATAAAATATCATTCAAGTTTGAATATATTAACTAAATTTTCTCTCTCTACATGTGTCATGTTAATTATATTAATTTTTTAGAAATTAAGATTTAGGATTTATACTGAATTATTTTAAATAAACTATTATTAAGAACAGAATTAAACATAACATCTAATTCGTATCGAAGTACTCTTAACATAAGAGCTATAACATAAAATCTAATTATTACAATTATAGTCCATCTAACTAATTTCAAGTAGCATTTTTGCATATGTATTATACTTAACCTAAAGGTTCTCATTCTTCATAAAACTCCTCTTAACATCATAAGTTAATATAAAAAAATTACTATAAAACCAACTCATTATAAATCACTTAAGAATTTTAATTACACAGTTAATATTAATCCCGTAAACTATCCAATTCACCCTCTTGTTTAACAAGATAATACAATGAATAATTCAACTTATGATTTTAAATTAACTACGTTAAATGAGGAAATAAATGTCTAACTTTTTAAGAGAAAGCACCAACAAATTCATGAAGCTAAAAAGGTATGTCTTAAATCAATCAACACGCTTTATTTAACTTTTCAAGAGAAACGCCTAACAAAATCAACCTCATTAAGCATTTCAAAATTCCTAGTTAATTACATTCAATAACAAATTAATAATGGAAATACAAAACTACAACGCATTCAATATAACCTTAACAACTCATATTTATTTACTCTAAATCATAATTCTAAAATCAAACTTAATTCTCAGTCTATTTTTCTATTGTAATTTATATTTTGTGTTGAACACACGCAAGACATTAAATTTCTAAATTTTAAACAATATTTGTAAAATTCAATTTCAAAGTTTACATAGAGTTAGATTTCCTATCACTAGTCTTCATTGTGTTATAAGAAGTTTATTTTGGTTCCTATAAATTAAAATTTCTCACCTATCAAGCTCCATCTTGAAAAATCCTACAATCTCTCAAAAAGAGAAAGATGAAGATATGAACATAAAAAGCAAAATATGAACTTACCTAAAGAATTAACTAGAAATAGATGAACATTCTATTTTATCTCCAAGCTGCTTTAAATTTTGGAGAGTAGAAATGAGAAGGAAGATAGAGATAGAATTTTGTTTACAGAGAAGCATGATGGGACTTTGAAAAAGAGTGTAAGAATAAAGGAAGTAGATGTGCTTGTTTAGGATAAAATAAAAATAAAAAGTTTAAGATCTTCTGTTTGTAACTCCATTAATCTAAGCTCATCTTCATTTCTTATTTTTTCCATTTTTTTTAAAATATAATGTATTAACCCAAATATTTTTTCTATTTCTGACAGCACACTCTCCTTTCAAAACTATTTTAAAATTTTCACACGTTTACTATTTATTTATTAAGCCGATAAAAAATTATTATCGTATAAATTTTCAAAACTTAACACAAATTCTTGCAAAGTAAATATTCAAAATAATATTTTAGAAACATAAAAACAATCTCTAGACTCAATTATCCAGAAAAAGAAAAAAACAAAATCTCCTTTTGGATCTTCCGACCAGTACCCTTGACAAAAAATACAACTCCTGAACTATCCATTTCTTTCATAAAAGAGGTACGACAATATGTTCCATGCAAGATAGATTTAAACTTATAAAATTGATCAAATTCTGAAATAAACATGAATTTCTCAAAAGTAAAAGATCTAGCAGAAAATTAAATGGTGAATATTATACGAATATGATTTAAATAGGTATTTACCTGTATGGATAATATAGACAAGTCGTACTTTCAATCATTACTTCAAAATATTCTAATATATGGTTTTGTTTTATCTAACATTTTTTACAAACTTTTAAAAAGTGTCTGCAAGAACTAAACTTTTTCATGCACTAAATTTTTTCATTCACAAAAATTATGCTAGCAGTAACAAGAGAATTGTACGAGTTGAGATTGTATATAATATTTTCATCCATATGCATTGAAAAATAAAAGATCCAATGGAATGCTGCAAATATAAAGATACGTCTGTTTCACTTTCTTGAGAAATCTATTTAATCTTGGTTTGTAAGATAAGTGGTCCGATATAATTTAAATAGCTTTAATATTATTTTAAAAAATAAACTTTAAATTTAATTTAATTTTATAAAATTATTTTTTTAAGTAATATTTACATTTATTTATTTATATATAGTATTGCTATCCCCTTATCTTCTTTCTATCTATCCGTATTTTCCTATCACTTTCTAAAGAGAACTCCACTGAAAATTTATGGCAAGATGGGCTCCCCTGTCCATTGATCATATGCATTTGGGAGCTTCTTCCCCACAAGTCCATAGATCTCAACTTTTCTAGAAAATAAGATTAACCATATAAGTGACCACCATGTGGAAAACTTGGTCCCAACTTGGACGTGAGAATCTCTTTTGAAATAATAAAGGTAAAAATTTATCAGTTGTTACTGTTAGCATGATTTTATAAAGTTAAAATTAAAAATCATACCTACCAGTATGATTATTTTTAAAATTATGAAAAGAAAAATAAAGTAAAGTACGTATTGAAGTACCAGTTTTTTATTTTAAAAAGACGACATACCCATTTAAATAATTTTTATATAAAAGTATTCTAAGTTTTTAAATTTTCCAGCACTGGTAAGTGATGGTCCTTGGGAGCTTGAACACTTATGGTTACAATATCAACCATAGATCTGGAATTATATTACCTTGTTTTCTTTAGAAATATTGAAAATATGGTTCTAGCTTAGTATTTTTTTACATGTATTTTATTTTAGATAAGTTCTTTCGAAAGGTCCAATATTAAACGTCAACATTTATTTGAACATCAGTTTAGCCTTTATATAAAAATTCAATATGATTTTAGTTCTTATACTTACTAGATCTATTACAATTTCGGCCTTAAATCAACATCTAAAATACATACTGTTAGAATTAAAATATATTATTTTATAAAAATTAAAATAAACATTTGAAATTATTTTCTAGGTCAACAATATAAATTAAACTTCTATTTTTTACATTTTAAAATATGTTAAAATTCAATCGAAACCAAATTATTTTTACCAGCCTTAGATAATTTGTCCGGTTTTAAACTGATATAACTGATTTTACTCCAATTTTTTGTAAGAACAATTTTTAAGACTGAATAAAACCAATCTATTGACTTGTGTAAAATCAAATCTAATGTTTTATTCTAATTAATTGATTCAAAAATCAGTTTTTATAACAATATGTAAGTTTAAACTTTAATTTAGCTGTAGTTTATGACTTTGGTATAATTGACACCAATTTTTATTTTTTATTTTTTGTTTATCATTTAGATAAGACTCATTTATGGTTGAGGTTGATGACTGATAGTTGAATTATAGTGATAGCCCAATAATTGTCTCACCAACTAGGGTGTCAAACTTATGGGTTAAATATGTTTTGTTTACCAAACTACTTTTTCTAATTTAATTTTAGATCTGAAGTAAATATTTCATCAATCTTTATTTTTTATATTTTTATTTAGCTATTATTTGTGTCTTTATTATCAATTTTTATAGTTAAGGGATGAGTGGTTTTCATGCGAAAAATTATATAATTTTCACATTAGTAACTAATATAATGAAGCACAAATACATATTTTTTTTTTCTACTATATATTTTATTTCATCATTTTCTAATAAAAATTATTTTTAGTCTTTCAATAATTTTTTTTGTCGTCTTAATTTCTTTTTTCAAAAATATTTTTCAATGTTTTAACATTTTTTTATCTAATCTATGAATATATAATATTCATTTAACCAGGCAGTTCAAATTTATCTATCTTAATTTGACCTGAAAATGATCAAGTTGATTGAAAAATAAAAACTAAAAAAAATTGACTCAATTAAAACTCAAGAAAAAGTTAGAGCCAAATATTACTTTACCAAATTCATACGTTTGTTCACCTCTAATTTCAGTTATTTCAGTTATTATTGGGTTTTTATAGCCTACTTTATCTTTATATTTAACATAAGGACTTATCTATTTTTTAACCTACTCTTTCTATATGTTTTAAACTTGTGCAAAATATTTTTTTCTTCCAAGTAACCATTATTTGATTTTACATGGTATATGAATGATGATGAAATACTAATTATTGCAAAAGAAAATATTACATTAAAAAGAAAGGAGAATGATTTATACTTAAGTTAACTTAATTTAATGTGTAGATAATCAAAATTTGTTTGAATTGAAAATTGATTAGATATAATTAATTAGTATAATCAAGAGTTATGTACGAATTAGATTGGTTAAGTATAACCAACGCAATTGTTATTTACTCAGACGGAATTGGTTAGGCAAGTCATTGTTTTCAATATATACTCATACTATTAAATCTTACTTGCTTAAGAAATTTTTATATGACTGTATGACCTTAATTTTGATAACTATTTATTTACTTATAAGAAAAGTTTATTGTAAAATAATTTTGTAGACAAAATTGTTCTTTATTTTGTAAAAGATTAATCATTCTTAATCTTTCATGGATGCTTTCAGCTAAAAAGGTATGTTTTATATATATATATATATATACATAAAAGATGATAAGACGTTTGCAACAACCTACAAACTAAACCACTTTAACACGATGAGCTGCGAAATGAACCAGCCATATGTTTGCTTTTCAAAGCTGAAAATTCGGTTGTGTTTTAAATTCTTACTTGCAGCATTAGTAGTACAATAATTTAAATGATTTTAATGTTAATAGTGAACTAGTATATGTTTAGATAAACTTGTCTCTAAATTTAGAAAAAGAAAAATAAAATAAAACTATTTTTTTATAAAGTAAAATTATTTTATACCCTAATTGTAAACTCTTTAAAAAAAATTAAAGTTGTTTATAAACCAATTTTAATTTTCATAAAAAAATTACTTTTATTTTTTGTGTTTTTTTTACCAAAAAGTTGTCTAAACATGTATTTAGTACATTACTAGTTGTTTCCTTTTTTATTACAGGATATATATGGATTAACTTTTTTTATAATACTACTATTTAATACATAAAAATTAGATTTGTGTTTATATTGATAATATAAGAAAATGATATATTAAAGCAATAACGTAATCGTTTAAAATTTTGAATTTTGTCCTCTTCTATTAATATCAACCAAATTCGAATCCATCTATTTCAAACTTCACCATCATTTTTAAAAAACAGACTCATAGAGTTTGAAAGGCAGAACATAAGAACATGTCAAAACATGTGAAGTGTGCATATGAAATAATGCTTGTGTTTAGATACAAATTTTTAAAAAATAATTTATTTTTATAGAAATTTTGCAATATTTTTGATATGATATATTGCTTATATAAATCTTTTTAAAAATATTGCAATATTTTTAGATCTGTAAGTCCAAGTTTTATTCTACTATTAGAACTTTCTATCTAGAGAATAATGAATATTTTGATAAATGAAAGCGTCATCTTGACTTGTTTAAGCTTAAATGATATTCATGATAATGATGGAAGAAAAACACAAACACATTAAGACTTTGAAAACGCATCGTATCTTGAATATATTTTAGCTTTAGGATGATACACTTTATATCACTAATAAGAAAAAAATTATCTTAGACTTGATAGCATTATAAGAAAATTTTTATTTATTTACGAATTATGACATATGAAATTTTATTTGTAGGTAAATTTAAAATTATTTACGGATTTTAACTAACGATCTATTACATATAAATTTTATCTACAAAAAATTTCGTAGGTAAATTATATACCAATTCTAATTTGTTGGTAAATTTGACATTATATGCAGATTTTACTTACGAATTTATTACCTTGGGATCAAAATCTATATGTAATTATGTAGGATTTAAATATGTAAGTAATTTAACTATGATTTTTTCATAGATAATATTAATAATTAATTTTATCAAAAATATTATTATTAATAATCTTATTATTATTTTTAATATTATTACTACTAATAATAATAATAATATTACTATTATTAATTATATTAACACTATTATTATTATTAACAATATTAATATTATTATTAATAGTAATAATTATTAATATTACTAAAATTAGTAATAATGATATTATTATTAATTAATATAACTAATAATATAATTAATATTATATTTAATATTAGTTTTATTAGTTTTATAGTTATTATTATTACAGTTAATATTATTATTAATATCATTAATAACAATAATATTATTATAAT
>Ga0209700_104947_pt1 | contig 23248 bp, 10 predicted proteins | sample SiratroredBW_FD_187528 | JGI IMG/M metagenome (GOLD analysis project Ga0209700, IMG submission 187528) | Root nodule microbial communities of legume samples collected from California, USA - Siratro red BW (SPAdes) (version 2) | ecosystem: Host-associated > Plants > Roots > Nodule | place: USA... | reverse complement strand
AAATGTTTTTTTTTTTTTTTTTATGCAGAGGTACATACAACAGCACAATGAGGTCGAGCTTTCTGCTCTTGGAATGGGTAACTCTTTTCCCAAACTCACATTTCACTTCTTTCAAATTACATTATTAATTTCGTTAAGTATTTGAAATGTCCATAAAATCTCTTGGTATGGGTTGCTCTGCTCAGTTATATTGCATATGTAAGAAAAGGATCATGAAGTTGATTCAACTATCATGCTATTATTTTTAGGATTGTTTTGCACTTTGTTTCTTATGTTAATGCGTTTGGGGTTATATTAGATCTTCTCATCTCACTGTAATTTTTAAGTCTGAAAAATCATGGCATGTGATTGGTATAACGTCCAAGCTTCGTGATTTTTATTTTTGTTGATTTTAAACCACTGCAAAATATGAGTTTTTACACATTCTGTCCAACTGATCTAACATCTTCCACAAATTGAACACATAAAATGTGCCCTGCTTCATCTATTTCCACTCCAAGTCCAACTGATATAACACTGCAAAAACTTGACACGTATTTGTGCAGCTATAGCTACCGTTGTCACAATTGCGGAGATTTTGAAGAACAATGGACTTGCCACTGAGAAGAGTAAGGTTTCTTCCTTATTTCTAATACTCACATTTGTATAATAGATATAGCCACTCTAATCAATATGAATCTTGCAACGGAACAGGAGTACTGACATCTACAGTTGGAATGAAAGATGAGAACAAAGGTCGTTTGGTGCAGAAGGCAAAGGTGAGTTTTACATTTTAGTTTTGTGCAAGGCTTGTTCCCTTCTGTTGGGGTGCTTTATCTGTTTTTTTTTTATGTTTTAGATTGAAATTGTGCTGGGGAAATCTGAGAAGTTTGACAATCTGATGAGTCCTCCTAATAGAACTGAATCAGAAGCAGCAGCTGCTGATGACAAAAAGTGACAGATATAAGAAGGTCCGGATAATGTGACACTATTGTAGTTAACATTCTGAGTCTTTTGTACTGCTTGCATTCATAGAGGTAAATAGGGGAGTTGAAAAGGGTCGTAAAATTGCAATGATAAGGCAGCAATGTGTGGTCAAAGTTGTAGAACACATATTTTCATTATCAATTTAGATTGTATTTCTTCACTGCACATATACGATGGTGATGGTGAGTACTTTACTTCAGCTCTGATTATCCTTTTCAGTTCATTCAACCTGCTTTCATTCTGAGGTGTTGATGTCACGTGTCGTTACACAGATTTCCACTTAAATAAAAAGAACGGTGACATTTTTTATTAGCTTTCTGTCAGATCTCTCACACGTGAATAAAAAGAACGGTGATAGCTCAATGAAGGGGACACCATGAAAACTCTTTCTTTTTGTCCTTTGAAATAATAACTCAGTACGGTCCACAAACACAATCAGGAAAAAGGATTTAAAACATAATTTGGAAGCTTTTATCACGTCGATGCCTTTTATTTGATCGTGAAGCACGAGAATTTGGTACTGCAATAACCTGAAAAGCTAATACATATCAACGTGACATTGTTCACCACTCCAGAATTTGTTTTTGCTTTATTAATGAAAAAGTTATTTATTAAAAAGAATCAAACCCTTAAATAGATCCTTTAAATGTAAAAATACCCGGTTCACTAAAAATGATAATATAGGAACATAGTACAAAATATGGCTACGGAAAAAAAATTATATATAACAAATACTTATTTTAGTAACTGCACAGTCAAAATCAATTATGATTGCAAAGTTCCTAATGGCATCATATCCAAAAATAAATTGTTTCCAGTATCTTTTATGCAAATAAAGAATATATGAAATCATGTTGGTTTATGTCAATTCCATAGATACTCACAAAAAAAACGCCCTTAAGAAATTTAACACACAATTTGGGTAATTATTACCCATCGGTTCTTATCAGTGGAGTATCATTCCACATGTTTCTTTATTTATTCAACTCTTTTGCACCAACGTTAATTCGAAAGCAAATAATCCTTCCGAACTAAGAGGAAAAGTAAAAGTTCCTTTTCATCCTTCAAAATTAAATGTGATATCGTGTTCATTATCCCTTCGTGACATCAACTTGTTCTTTCAAAACTAGCTAATGCTATCAATTTGGCCTTCAAAAATCAGCAGTATACCATTTTAAAGGTTATTTTGCTGAAAAACAATATGATGAGACCAATTTGATGTAGACAAATTTAGAGTAGTAATATTGAGAGAGGCAAAGGAACATTATTCAGAAATTGAATGAAGCAGTAGTGAAGAGTAAACCCCTAGAAAAAAATCTTGAGGTTCTACCCTTGAACGTCTCTTTGTAGCACCACTACAAGAATATTCGAAACATGCCATAACTGAACGATGCTAATTATTGGAAAATGATATACACATAGAGGAGTATCAGCTACGAAATAATTCACATTAATGTCAAGTAAATAACATAGATCATTTACTCGCCAGTCTAAGCTATGAAGCCTAAATAAATAATATAAAGGATTCCAGGAACATAACATAACTAAAGATTGTCCAATTTGTTTATTCGGCAACTTAAATGGGAGCTGCACATGTGGTTCTAAAATGTCCTGTTTGATTGCAACGGCTACAGTGCACCACTCGCTTAACACGTCCACGGTCTTCTGCACGAACTCTCTTCTTTCTTGGTCTCCCAGGTGGCCTCAGCGACTTAGGTGGATTGATAACAATTTCTAAAGCTTTGGCAGCATTGGCATCCCCCTCAGACAACTCCTTCCAGAGGGATTTATCAGGAATTGGATGTATGGTTTGTGAGTATGTCTTGCGGTAAGTTGCTACAGTGAAACAGCTTTCTGTGAATCTATGCACATTCTGCCTGCAGGAGAGAAGTGCTGCCACAGCATGTGCACAAGGCAGACCATAGAGCTGCCAGCCGCGGCAGAGACAGCAACGGTTCCTTATATCGACTATGTTTGTTCCTTCATGAGATATTACTTCAAACTCAGCATCGTTGGCGCGAAGAACCTGATATGTGCGTGCCCGATCAAGAGCTTCTGCTACACGTCTCTCGGCTGAAGGTACGAGTATTGATGTCCACTGCATACTGGTCTCGCGGCGTTCATTGAACCAAGTCATTAGCTGCCTTCTAATACATTCCATCATTTGAATAATTGGAAGTCCAGATGCCTCCAATATCCAAGTGTTTAAAGATTCAACTATGTTTGCTGTCAAATGACCAAACCTTTGCCCCTCAAAATAAGCAGTGGCCCAGAGGCGAGGTGGGATTCTTCGAATCCAATATGCGGCATCTTGTGATATCTCTTCAATCTCCAAAATTTTTGCTTCGAATTCAATTACAGTAAGAGCATTGGCTGCATCCCATAGAAGATTGACAAGCATGGTGTTATTAAATTCCTTACGGAAGCTATCGCTCAAGTGGCGCATACAAAATCCATGGAAAGCAGTGGGAAAATTTGCTTCCACTCCATCCACGATTCCCTTCTGTCTATCAGACAAAATAGTGAGCCTTGGCATGTTTTCAGTGTGAATCTCAAGCAGGTTATGAAGTTCAGACAGAAACCACATCCAGTTATCATCATTCTCCTCATCAACAACTCCAAATGCCAAAGGAAAGAGAGCCCCATCACCATCAAATCCAGTAGCAAGAAGCAATGTTCCAAGATACTTGCTCTTTAAATACGTCCTGTCAAGCCCTAAGAGTGGCCGACAAGCATTTAAAAAGCCATATATGGACGCTTGAAAGGAAATAAAGAGACGTTGGAAGCAACCATCAGCTGGGCTTCCATAAACAGATGCAATACTTCCTGGATTAGTGCGTTTCACCTGTTCACAATATTGTGGAAGCAAGCGGTAGCCTTCTTCAAAAGATCCACGCATTGCAGCCATGATACGCTCCTTACCTCTCCATGCTTGCTTGTACGATAAGGTAATACCATGAACCCTGTGAATCTCTTCCAATATTTCCTTTGGCTTGTAATTAGGGTTCTCCTTCAGCCTTTGCTCCACAGAGTTAGCAACCCACTGAACTGAAGCTTGGTGATGGCCGAGATGAGAAATTCCTCCACATGAATGATTCTCATGAATTGTCCTAATAGTAAAGGTTGGAACCCCTGGGAGCTTAGCTGCATGAATGCGCCAGGGACATCCTTCACTAGCGCATTTAGCAGTAAAGCGGGTCTTGTCAGATTTTATAGTCTGCATCTCAAAGTGCAGAGCAATTGCTGTATCCCTTAATGCCCTTCGGCAACTCTTGACATCAGGGAATTCTTGCCCCACTGACAATTCATAACTAGGACTAGCAGTACGAACCTGAATTATTGGAGGTGTGGAAGCAAGCACAAGCTGTGATTGTTGAACATCCATATCATTTGCAGAATCAATCCCCATTTCTGAGTTCTGAACCACACCCATGCCCATGTTCTCATCAAGTTCTTGGTTCTCTGAAACAGTCAAATCATTGTTCTCAGATAGGAGTAAGTCGTGATTTTGTCCAGGAAGTGGCAAGTCATGATCATCATGCTCGGGTTTTTGATCCATGGCTAGCTCATGCTCATGCTCATAAGTGTGATCACCTTCACCTTCATGATCGTGGTTCTGTTCTAATCCCAATTCATGATCATGGGCATGTCCCAAGCCCAGTTCATGATCATGGGTTTGTCCCAGATCTAAATGGTGCTCATGAGCTGATCCCAGTTCTAATGCATGGTTCTGGCTGAGGCCCAAAGTGTGGTTATGGCCCAGCACCAATTGCTGATCGTGACCATGTGCCAAATTGTGACTTTGACCAAGTATCAAATCGTGGTTAGCCATCAAGATGTAAATCACCACATATAGCAACAAGCAGACAACAAGAAGAACTGCTGTTCAGCTTGATATACAAATTACTGCTTTATGGTAGATACACTGTTGCAAGATCCTACAGATGACAAAAGACAAGTCAGATAAACCACATCAATCCTCTGTCCAACACATTAAAGCTAAAAGTCCTGAATTGTATGCATCACCGGAAAGAAACAAAGAAAATAACAGAAGATCACACGAGTATCCAGCTAACAAAGCATACCAATCATTTCTTCTTGTTTTTACTTTTCTATCTTTTCTTCGAATATCCTCCCTCAGATACATAGTAAATGTACAGTTTGATGGTTACAATCAACTAAATCATGTCAGGTCACAACACCAAAACTGCGAAAATATATAATTCAAACAAAACATGGAACCGTTGTCCACCCTTAGCAACTTCAAGTGCTATCACACATCAAAAAAACACAAATTACATAATGAAACATTAACTATTGATTTAGTGTGTGTTTGGATTCACATTAAATCATCGAGAGTCACATTGAAATACCAGCTAGTACAACTTTAGGTAAATGCTAACACAATGAAACATTAACTATTAATTTATTGTGTGTTTGGATTCACATTAAATCTTCGAGTCATATTGAAATACCAGCTAGCAAAACTTTAGATAAATGCTCACATGTTTCCAGAATTGATTTTGAGCTGAAAAAACTTTAGATAGTTTTGTGTTGGATAAAAAAAGTTCTACTGAGGCTTACTCCTAACTTGCTTTTTTAATAAATAATCCAAACATAAATCACATCACTTCAAAATCAATTTTGAAAAAATCAATTCTATTTAAAATTAATTTGATAAGCACTCATCCAGAACACGCTTACAACTACATTTCCACAATTGGGAGTACAAACCCACAAACCAATCATCTATGGTTACATAGAAACAGAATGGATATCCAGCTATCCACGCCACAAACATTCCATTCACACTTCCATTAATTGATAACCATACAGAAACACATTCAAATTACACGAACCAATTTACTATGCCACAGAATGAAAAATCACCGCCTTTTAAATGCAGAGAATCTTGAAAAAAAAAACTAAAATTGCTCACATTATGCAAGAAAACAAACTACGCGTTGAGCTTACAACTCCAATTAACTTAAGCTGGACTACAGTAGCCCAAAATGGGAGTAAAGGGGAAAAATGTGATGTGAAGCGGATTTATAATTATAGGTAACTGAACTAACCAAAAACACGAACTTTCATGAAAACACGCACTCACATCCATTGCCCACAATTGAATTGACTGAAAAAACAAAGGAATTCCCCAATAGCCACAATAATTGATAATTACAAAATTCTCAATAATGATAAAATTACCTGAAAGATTTCACCTTTCCCCAAAAGGGAGCGAAACTTTGGCCCGAGGAACTGGAAAAAAAACAAAAGGGAGGTGGATAATGGTGGAAGAGGCAGTAGGGCGAGGGTTGAGAGCGGATCGAAGGGGTTTTGCGAATTGAAAAAGAAAGAAGAGAAATTTGAAAAGAGGTTGATGAAAATTGGCGGGGAAGTGGAGAAAATCGGAAATAGGCGAGGAAGGGTAAGGAGAGGAGAGGAAGATTGGGAATTAGAGGGGTAGCAGAGGCATCGCTTCTGAGGGCTGAGAAGGGAAATACAGGTTTGGGGCTATCCACAAAAAGAGGGTATTTAGGTCAAAGGAATTCAACCTCTTCTTTTTTCTGTTTCTCGGAATTACTGTTTTGCCCCACTCCACCCTAGTATTATACCACTCTCTAATCATCTTTTTCATACCATTACTACCATGGAACCTCCCACACACCCGATTTTCTCAATTCGTATCTTCGTTTCCAAAAATAGTTTAATCATTTTTTATGAAACCTTTCAGTTAGGGTTTTGTGAAAGAAAATATTTTATTTACTTTATAAAATTAGTTTGTTTGATTGGTTAGTTTATCTTTTGCATCTTAAACAAACCTAATCAAATATTTTCATACTTAAGTATTTTCAATAAATTATTTAGAATTACTATAAAAAATTATTTTGAACTCAGACTAAACAGATTATAATCCACAAATGTGTTGTCTAAGACCGTTATTGTTTTTTTTTTTTAGTAATATAAACTTTATATAAAATTTAGCCTAGTTGATTTTATTGTTTTGCGTCGAATCCATGCTAATCTTATAAAAACGTCTGGTTAAACAGGTTTTTAGAAAAAATCTATTTCCTAACAAATATTTTAGGGGTTGGTGATAGATTTTTAATATTTTTAAATTAAATAAATCAATACATGTTATTTATTTTTATTTTTAACCATTAATATTAGTTGGAGCCTGACTTGTCGAATATTAATAGTGTTTTAGATTATGAGTTTTCAAAACTTTATTTTATAGAGAATTTATAACGTTTTACAATAAAATATATTATTTGAATAAAAAATATAAATTCTTAAAAGTAATTTGATTATTTTAAATTATAAAATTTTATATTTTACTTTAAAAAGTTAAATTTAAACTTTTTCATATTTTCTTCTTTTTCACATACATGTTATTCTTTTCAATTAACATGAGTTTCTTTAATACGGAAATTGATTATGATTGTTTTTCTCAACATAACTGGTTAGGATTCTCTTGGTTAACATGGACAGTGATATTCATATGTTAAAAACAATATTTTTGTAGTTGATATTAGCTAATTTTAATTTTCAACTAATTAATTGTGGTTGTTTTTTTTAGTATTTGTCTATTAATTTCAATTGTAACTTATTTTAATTGATCTTTGAAATGAATTTTTAATATATGTTATTAACGTTGTTTTCAGTTCAAAGTTTATTAGGATTTTTTTAATGTTGATTGAAAAAAATTTCGAACATCTTTAATTATGATTGTTTTTTGTGAAGAAAAATGGTCATCAACCTCAATAAATGTTTATAAAAAAAACAATCTTACCCATGATGTTGAAAAAATTACTTTAACTAATGACAACTGAGATAATAATGACCGGTATGAACTTAAAATAATTTTAACCAATGTTAATTGAGAAAATCTTTGTTAACTTTGCTAATAAAATATTGGTGAATTTTGAAAAAAAAAGCATCAACTATGTTATTAAAACATCGCCAATTAATACTTTTAACATTATTAAATATTATTTATTACTAAAATGTTTTTTATTTGGTGATAATTTAAACACTCTCTATAAAAAGAGAAAATTAAAAGTCCGTGAGTTTGGATTGTCTCATTATATCAAAACATTTAAAAAAATAAATAATCTTTTAGTTAAAAATATTATCCTCGCTAAACATATGTTATGAAATTCATTTACTAGTCATATATGATATAATAATTATTTTATCTTATTATTATGATTATTGTTAACTTTTTTATTACTCTCACATATGAAAATCGACTTAGTCATACTATTTATAAAATAAAAAGATTGAAGACCTCTAAGGTTGATGAGGAGCCCACAAGCATATTGGATATCTACACCAATATCATTTTTTTGAAAAGGACAACTCTAAAATATGATAAAACATAAAAGTATATAAAAGAAGACATTTAATTCAAGGATAACTACTAGGAGCTTGCTTCTTCCTACACCTCTCAGCCTTCTTTAGGTACCCCAAAATTTAAAAAAAATAATCAAACTTATCCTTTATGAAATGACAGATTTACTTTTGAAATTTTAGAAGGAATACAACAGTAAATATGGAGGTGGTTGGGTATGGTTATATAGAAATTGAAAACGTGAAGGTGATGGTGGGTACTGGCTGATTGGTGGTGTTCTGCGGCGATGGGTCTTCTTCGCAGCGACGAATGATTGCGAGTGTGGCGAAGCGGCGGAGCATTGGTGGTGCAACGTCGTGCGAGATAAGTTGGGGTGAGTTCGGGTTGAATTACAGAATAGGAGTTCAAGAACTCATTTAACTATTTACGAGTGAGTTACAGAATTTATTGTTTCGGAATGTATTTTTTTGGGGGTATCTAGCACAGTTGCGGAATGCTCCATTCCGAAACTCATATTTCCTACGAAATGAGTTGTGAAACGGAGCATTCCAAGGTAGCATAGTTGTAGAATGCTCCATTCTGCAACTCATTTCGTACGAGATGCAACCACCCATAAATCACAAACCGAACCAAATCTCCCCAAATACTCTACAAATCCAAAAATATATTATACATACCTCAAATAATCATCAAATGTGTTGCTATTGAAGGTTGACGAAATGAAAAAGGCCAAGAAAATGCATGACGGAATGGTGTTTGTGCTTGGAGGTGGCATCGCAGAAGTGAAATGAGGAGAGGTTCGTGAAGAAATAAATATGATGATTTTAGGGTAAAAGAGTATTTTGGTCTTCACAATACTGTTTTAAGAATGTTTTGGTCCAAAATTATAAGTTTGGAGGTGTCCCAAGAAGTACTTAGAGGTAGGAAGAAGCAGTCCAACCAGGACTATGTTTGAAGGACTCAAGAGGACTGGGTCCCAAATAATGGCAATTGCTTATTGCACCCCATCAATTTTTTAAAATGACACTTATGCCCTAATCAATTTTAGGGGGCTGTATGACATATTTTGGAAAATATTTTCCTATATGTATTTCTAAAAAACAGATTTTCAAAATATATTTCCAAAAACTGCTTTTCGAAAACATGTTCAAAAAATTCCATTTTGAATACATGTTTCGTAATGGTTATTCAGGTTCTGAAATATATTTCCAGAAAGTATTTTTTGGAAACATGTTTCAAAATTTCATTCTGAAAACATGTTCCGAAATGACTATTATGGAACACTTTTTTACGCGAAATCCTATTGTGAAAATCTAATTCCAAAAGGTTTTTGAAATCCTCTTAATGAAATGTAAAAGAAAAACAACACATTTGCAACTCAAAATCGAACCTTCGATTGCAAACCGTTGTTGTTCCTCCTAAACCACTACAGATCAACCTCCTAATAACACCAAACACAAAACTAACCAAAGCAAACTTTTCTCATGAAATTTAACCCATATCAAACCTAAATAAAACCAAAGTAAAATTTCACAACTAGAAAAAAAATAAATAAAGGAACCATATGGGACGGGAACCCACCTACAAAGGCAACCACGCTGCTGCTCTATCCCCGGTGACCGACCACCACCTCTGACAAATTCAACCACTGCCAAAAATCAAAATTCTTTATATATATATATATATATAGAGAGAGAGAGAGAGAGAGACCTATATCTTTTTGTTGATGGAGTGCAGGAAGTAAATGATGGAGTGGAAGAAGCGACTGCACTAAGTTATCATCATCATGGACCAAACTTTGGTTTGTAAATGGACAAAAATACTTTCTCTATTAGTTTGAAAAAAATACTTTTCGAAAAACATATTTGGAAATATAAAATTTACATTCTGAACAAAAATAAAAATTGGAACCTATTTATGAAAAACATTTTTCATAACTTATTTTTAATTAAAAGGTATTTTTGGGATTTTTAAAAATTGATAAGGTGCATGTCATAAATAATGGGGAACAGGAAGTGTTTGCCTTGTAAATGTTGTACATAAAATGATAGGTTTTCATAGGATTTGTATTAGGTCAAGTAGTGTTGAGTAATTAGACTCTGTGTTTGGGATAAGTAGTTTAGGGGTTTGGACTTGTATAAGTTTTATATAGATTAAGGTTCTTGACTAAAGTTTCAATTAGACTTCCAAAGACTTGAGAGAAAACCTAAGCAAGTATATGTTGATAAATGTGCATGCAAACTTTACTTTTACACATGTTATCATATGTGAAAAACATTAATGAACAAATGTCACATTTGAATAACATTATTTGATCCACTCCATATGTCACATTTGAAGAAAATTTAAATTCAAATTTTTCTCTCATCTTACCTTTTCCCATGGGATTCTTTAGTTATAAGTAAAAGTCTCCATCATTATTAATTTCATTTTTGAATGAGTATAAAAACGTTTTCTTATTTTAATCATTACTTTTGAGTCATTTTCAAATCAATCTCCTAATTTTGACTACAACCTATCACTTTTTTAAAAAAATTTAGGCCACGTCTCTTTTAAAACACTCTCCTTTTTTATTTATATTCCACAAATTTTTTCCTCTAGATCTAATAAACTTCAACAACTTTCATCACATACATTATATTGTTATTTTTTTCACAACAACCACTAATACTATTAGTTTTGATAATTACTATCATTTTTGTAGTTTTGTTTATCATTTTTGTAGTTTTGTTCATTGTCACCTATGGTTACTTTTATTATTGTTGTTATGTGATTTTTACAATAAAACTATTATTTCAGGTTACCATTATTATTAGTCACTCAACATTTATACCATATAATAATTATATTTTCTCCTTCTCCCGTTAAGGAAAATTGATTTGGGAAACAAAAGACACATTATTTTTTTTCCTCTTCATAGATTAAACATATTAAGTAATGTATTAATTTAATTAAATATTCTAATTAATTCATTGAAATAACGAGAGATACCTAATCTAATTCAATATGAATATACTAATGTACTTAAGCACATTATCTTGTTAAACCACAAACTTAAATCCTATTTTGTTTTTTTCCTATATTTAAATTATTCTTAATTTTATCTTTCCAGATCTTGAATAAACTTTCTCCTTTTTGGATTGTAACTCTAATCATAGTTATTTTTTTTTCTCAAAACTAAATATTGATTTATCTTTTAGTTAAAAAGTTAGTTAGTAGTTGATAAAGTAGCTAATATTGTATAAGTTCTGAGTTGATAAATTAGTTTATTAAATTACAGGTGTCTAATTAATTAGCTCATAACTTAATTAAAAAATATAAAATGACATAAAAAAATATATATATATATATATATATATATATATATATATATATATAATATAATTGAAATTTGTTTTTCTGAATAAAAATATATTATTGTTTGTTTTGGATGGTGGTATTCCCATGAAAATTTCAGGTGAGACCTTTGAAGTTTGTGTAGTTGATAAATTCGATTGCTGACATTGAACTCATAACTCAAAAGAACCATTATACAAATATACAAAATAGGAAGAAATATTACAGGCAACAACAAACAAGAGACGGATAAAGAAAGGGAAGAATAATGAATAAATGTGCACAGTACTCGATATAAAATAATACGTCAAAAATAATATTTAGTAAAAAATATATAATATCAAATATAATATTAGTATTTATTAATAAATCTAAACAATGCAGATTAATTTATAACTGATTTTTCTTATAATAATTAATGACCCATAATATAATAATTACCAATTAAGTCCAAAACTTATATTTAAAGAATTATTATTTAATTTCATATTTATTTATCTCCTATTCATTATAAACATTATTCATTATAAATCTTGAGAGTGTAATTTTGGGCAGATGAATCTCCCTATTGGGCAACTAATATCGAGAAAGATTGAGCGTGGTCAAATAAAGTCCATCATCCCTCACTCTGCAAGCTTATAAAAACGTTGAATTTTAATAATATAAATTTATATATTCAAAATATTTATGCTCTTTGTTCCGCAATCTAAAATACTAGTTTCATTAAATTTAGAAAACGTTAAAGGTATCAATCTGAAAAAAAAATATCAGAAAAAATAAAACTGAGACGTGAATACCAATGCTATGTGAATATTTTTTTAAGAAAACAGGGACATTAAATAATTAAATAACCAGATTTAATGTTTTAAAAATAGGAGGAAACAAATGAACACAGCAAAGAGGTACCTCAGCACTGATGCTGTTTAGCGAAAGCAGGGCGGGAAGGGACGGAATCCTTCTCATTTTGCCACGCTCAACTTCAGCCACACAACCACTGTTATTGTTATTCCCATTCTAAAAGGTTCAATACTTTTTCATTTTTTTTGGATTTGGGAATTTCTCTGAGTCACTGGTATTATTGTTCTTTGAATTTTTACAAAAAGAAAATTTTTCAGATAGTGGCAATAAATTAATCCAAAGTGCTTGTGATTAGGTTCTTGCTCACCAAAACGGTGTCGTCTCACCCATCACCAACCACAAACCACCACTCCACACTATCCAAGTGGCCCTAATCGCCGACTCGTTCCGCTGCAGGTAGGTCTACTGGAACTTCTCTGTCGCCGGAGATTCTCTCCGGTTTCACCTTCTCGTCTAAAACATTTTAACTTTTTTTTTTATTCTAAAAGTAGTTATCGGAATCCCTTATTTTATTTTTGAAGGAATCCCTGCTGAGTTTTTTTTTTTTTTTTTTTTTTTTCTAAGCCAAATGGGTTCTGGTTTGTGTTTATTTATATGCATATGAAAATGTCACCCCAAGTCAAGATACAAGGACTAGGAAGGTGTTTGAGGTAAAAGCTAAAAACTTGTTTGATTAATGAAATCGCTACTCTTTCTTGCTTTTTCTGTCCGTGTCATGTGAGTGGAACAGCTCTAATGTTCTTGTGTTCCCTCTTTACTGCGATTTCATCACAGGAGCAGCTCTGTTCTAGAAAATTTCAATTTGAGTTTGGTATTGTGAAGTAAGAAAGGTTGGGTTGGGGTGGGTTGCTTCATTTTGAGATAATTTTAGTATCAGGGGCATTCTGGGTGGTCTGATAGATTACAGTGACACTATCAGATTTAGGCAGTTTACCTAGTAATCCTTTATTGAAACAGTGTATACTGGGAGTTAGAAACTGGTTTTTACTTTTGATTTGACTCATCTAAAATCAGTTCAGTAGAGTGTACTATAGAGTATAAAATGTATTAGTAATCACTACGTTTGAGATTGTAACTATCTTCAGAGTTTGTTGTGTATGCGTCTGATTATATCATAATTCTCAAAATTTGGAACTTCACTTCTTCTAGAATACACTTATTCATATTTAAAAGAACCAAATGCCAAAGCATTGTCTTTGATTGGTACCTGTTTAATTTTTTTTTTGTACTGATAAAATCAAATTGTAGTTTTCTAGATATTTTTATTGTATATAAACTATAAAGAACATATTACAGCAGGAAATTTCACGATAAAAGGGATGGTTTTACTTGAAGAATGCAATGTCTTAGTATATATAGGGCTTATATGATTGCTGCAACAGGCAGCTTGAATTCATTACTCTCATTTGTAGTCATATAAGATGGAAGTTTGTAAGGTCTTAGATTCCTTCTTTTTTTTAGTACATATTTTCAGCTGTTGCTATTTTTTTAATTATAGTGTTGCCGTTTATCTGCAGGTCTTAGTGACAGGGTTCAGAAGCCTTCCATTGTTTGCAGATACACCTAATGCAGTTTGTGAGTTAACAATAGCAAGTAACGTTCTTCACTCCGATCAATTATATTGCCTCCCTACCCCCACCTCTTCTGTGTTTATATTCCTACAGCCATTGCTTAGCATCAGCCTTCTTATTCAAGTCATAGAAGCAGATGCTGTTAGTAAATCTTAAATCTACTTTAATGTCAAAAGGAAATATTATAATTATATGCATTTACTTTCCTATGAGCTCTTTGTGATTGAAAATGAAATTTTGTCTGCTATACCTACTATAATTGTCAACAATAGCAAATATATCCAGTTTTATTGTTAGAAAGAGAATTTATATGATTATTACAATATTATTTTGGAAGGAACCCCTTTTTTGTCTCTAAAGCCAACTGGGTTTTTGGTTTGTGTTGTAGAGAGTCAACTTCAAGACAAGGCACACATAGACAAGGAAAGTTTTTGTGGCGAAAAACCCAGGTTTGAATATGCTTCACAGTGCACGCATAGTGTTGTCAGGCCACACCAACATCTCAGCTTTTGCCTTCAGATCCTCTAGTCCCTCTATTAAGACAACCTCTTCACTTGGTTTCTACATGGATCAATCTCCTCCTTTAAAGCTAAAACAGTGTCACCAGCCCCATCTCGCCTGTCAAGCAACATCGCGGGATGATGATGCTTCTCTAAGGTTAAATTTTGCATTTTAAATAAATGAAGATTATTTTCTGATTATATGGGCTTTGATCTGTTTTTCAGCTTTCTTCGACTTTGGCAGATAGATGTAATATTCTTTAGAAGTTTCTGAAACTGAAAATAACATGAAAAGCCAAAAATTTGGTATTGATGTTTGTAGGAATGATGAACCACCTGTTCATGGACTATCTGAAGTGGTTGTTGGGGTTCTCGGAGGTGGGCAACTTGGTCGTATGATGTGTCAAGCTGCTTCTCAGATGGCCATCAAAGTCATGGTTTTAGATCCACAAGAAAATTGCCCTGCTAGTTCTCTGTCTTATCATCATATGGTTGGAAGCTTTGATGAAAGCACTAAAGTGGAGGAATTTGCCAAGAGGTTCAGTTTTTTTTTGGTGTAATTGATGTTTTGGATTTGTCATTTCCTATGTCACTTATTGGAAAGTACGATGTTCAGATGTGAAGTATTGACAGTGGAAATTGAACATGTTGATGTTGATACATTGGAAAAACTTGAGAAACAGGGAGTTGACTGCCAGCCCAAAGCCTCTACAGTCAGAATTATTCAGGTGATTATATTTCTGGTTTTCATGTGTAGTAATAATTGAGAAAATGAATAAGTAGATATTTCCATTATATGCACAAAGCCTGGTCATTGTAGTAGGATAATTTCACCACAAACTTGACAATTTCAATAATTTTAAAGGTTAGAGTAATGCTGTTATCTAAATGGCTTCCTTGACATAATTATTCAACTTGTTATAGGATAAGTATCAGCAAAAGGTTCACTTTTCCCAGCATGGCATTCCACTTCCTGAATTTAGGAAGGTTTGTACCATTTATCTCGGTTAAAATAGTATTTGAAAATTCATCTTTAGGATATTAATTGAAGATAAATGGATAATATGTTTTGAACAGATAGATGATCTTGAAGGTGCAAAGAAAGTAGGGGAACTCTTTGGATATCCTCTTATGATTAAGAGTAGGAGACTAGCTTATGATGGGCGAGGAAATTTTGTTGCTAAAAGTGAAGAGGAGCTTTCTTCTGCTGTGGATGGTAAGTAAATCTTTAACAAGTGTGTTTTTTCTTTTATTTATTTATTTTTTTTAGAAAGGGAAAACATAAAAAAAACTCATGTGTCATTCATTACCCAAAAGAATAAGAAGAACATTTTTTCATTTCTTATACTCTTCTTCTTTAACCTGCCTCTCCCCACCCTGCAACTTTACAGCGCTAGGAGGATTTGATCGTGGTTTATATGTTGAAAAATGGGCACCTTTTGTCAAGGTCAGTGTCTATGTTTTTCGCTGATCATAGTGATTATTCAATCCATGATTCAATAACTGTATGGTGAAAGGTGATATTGCTGGTGCTAAACCAATGAATGTCGAGTTTTTTTATATAGTGGTCAATTTATTAAGATCTCATATAAAAGGATTGTTTCAATTGTTCATTTTGGCTGTCAATCAAATAATAATTCCCTCTTCATTTTTACCCCAATAATTATCTCTACTGTATTGGCCTTTGTTAACAGTTTGCCTTGCATGGATATCAATTCTTTTGTGATGGAACTCATTCCAATGCTATGCAATGCTCACTTCACTCACAAAATTCTTTTACTCTTACATCTTTACTTGTTTACTTATCTAAAGCATGGATTTCAACTCATGAAATAGTTTTTTATGAGTTTGTGGACCTTACATATTTTTCTCCTAAAATGATGGCAGGAACTAGCCGTCATTGTGGCAAGAGGGAGAGACAATTCAATTTCATGCTATCCTGTTGCGGAAACTATTCACAGGTAACTTGCAGAACACGTCCATTTATTATTATGGAAGACTTTAAATCAAGATTTCCCACTGATTAACTTAAAATATTTATGTTTGGTTCTAGGGACAATATATGTCACATAGTTAAGTCTCCAGCTAATGTGAAATGGAAGACGAGGGAGCTTGCCACTGAAGTTGCTTTCAATGCTGTTAAGTCTCTGGAAGGTGCTGGTGTGTTTGCGGTTGAATTGTTCTTGACTGGGGATGGAGAGGTTGTTACTTTTTTCATCAACTTTGGACATGCCTTAATGTTTTCTTCTTGACTGCTGCATTTACTTCTTTTTGCTAGTAATTTTTCTGCTGTTGCAAATACCTTATATTTGTTTATTAATCCCATGATTTCTTCTTGACTGCTACATTTACTTCTTTTTGGTAGTAATTTTTTTGCTGTTGTAAATACCTTATATTTGTTTGTTAACCCCATGATAGTGACCATGCCCATTTTTCTTCGCAGATTTTATTAAATGAAGTAGCACCTAGACCTCACAATAGTGGGCATCACACAATAGAATCTTGCCATACCTCACAATTTGAGCAACATTTGCGGGCTGTTGTTGGTCTTCCACTTGGTGATCCATCAATGAAAACTCCAGCTGCTATTATGTACAACATATTGGGTGAAGAAGAGGTACTCTTAGCATTAAGTATCTCTCCATTTTGCATCTCTATCATATATATGAAATAAGGTCTGTTTTTTCTCCTATCCCTGTTGAAGTTATGCTATTATATTTGTCTGGGTTTCGTTATAATAATAGTAATATATTATTATTAGGTGCATGGTTGGAAAAGAGTTGTGATATTACTAATGAATAATTTTTTTCTCATTATCATATGTGCAAAATGAAAATGTAAATATGAATAGTTTGAAATTAAACATTCGTAAGAAAGTATGGAAGTCAAATTTGAAGAAAAATCTCCCCTGCTGTCATGAACCTGAACAGAAGTGATTGACTTTCATCATGTTATATATTTGGTTCATAGTTGAATGGTGGTTATGCATTTTAAGTCTATTGAATGCTACCTTTAGTTCGTTTTGAAAGGATCATTCCATTCAATTACTGTGACTCTGACCCATTAAGTTTACTAAATAATTTTAGGGGGAACTTGGTTTTCAATTAGCACATCAATTGATCAAAAGGGCATTGACCATACCTGGTGCTTCTGTTCATTGGTATGATAAGCCAGGTAAACTTCTTGTTAAGCAGCAATTTTAAGTTTGACCACGCCCCTCTTGCTGTTTCATCACTTGTATGATCACTAAATAACACCATAATGACAATTTGTCAGAAATGAGAAAGCAACGGAAGATGGGCCATATAACTATTGTTGGGCCCTCTCTTAACAATATTGAAAGCAATCTTGCAGTACTAGTGGATGGGAAAAGATTACACGATAAGACTGCTGGTTAGTGACAAAGACTTTCTTCATTATACTTTATTTTTGTAGCTGTTGATCTTATGTTGCTAGACCTGTGATGATGGTTTTCATAGTCAACTCATTGACTGATGCAATAATTGCACATGGTCAATGAGTAGTTCATAGCTACATTACTGATTTAGATATGGGATATAATAATATTTGAAACATGTATCAGTTTCCGAAGCATTAACTTGTCGGACATGTTTCTAACACATCCCCCCACACCTATGTGGGAAGTCCTTCTAAGAATTACCTTTTGTTGACTTGGACATTTGAGCAAACACCTCCATATAAGGCCAGACGTTTCAAGATACTGCTGTTATTGTAAAAAAATGTATTTTTGAAGTCAGCTTTAATTGTATGAAATATTAAAAGTTAATATGTTCTTTTTGGTGAGGTTCATTATCTTAGGAAGTCAAACATGAATTATGAAATCTTGATTATCAAATAGATACTTGGTAATGCACACATGGTGTCCTATATTTAGACGATAGTTGTGTTAGCCTGTTCATGTTGAAGTTTGTGCTCTGTATCACTTGTAGCTATGTCTATTCTTTCTCTAGTCAATCAAATTAACTGCTGCTTGTCCAACCTATCAAAACATTTTTATTTCAGAATATAGGTTGATTGCTTGCTTTATTGAACTTTTCCCTTGTCTTCTGTTTTATTGAAAGCAAAACTAGTCCTTTTACATAAAGTTTCGTTTCATTTGTTTGTTTAACATTTTTGGTGATTTAGTATTCTGATGTTTTTCTTTTTTGAATTTTCTAGCTGTTGGAGAACTCTATAATTTTGTGTCTTATTACCTTATAATAATGTGCCATCTTGTTATGCATCTAGCAAGACAAATTACTTGTTTCTTCCTCATATTTGCTCAAAACATCATTAGTATCTAATGATTATGGTGAATAAAGTAAGATTATTGAAATGACAAATTGTATCTGTATCCATATATTGCTTTCAGTCATCCTTTCTGTGTTTTGCTATCTACTCTCTGACAAATATTAGAAAACTACCTCTAACCATTCTCTTATAATTAAGGAAACTGAAGAGGACCACTGTATCTGAGAGGTTGAAGTTAAAATTTTGTTATTCTCATATTATTGCTTTGTTTTGTTTCATAATTGTAGTTGCTCCACGTGTGGGGATCATAATGGGTTCTGATTCAGATCTGCCTGTTATGAAAAGTGCTGCTGAAATCTTGGAGATGTTTGGTGTGCCTCATGAGGTATAATTGTTCTAATTTCCCTGGGCGTTGTTGTTAAAATAGCTTCATATATATCTTATAATATTTAAAGTATCTTAGATGATGTCTTAGGATTATTCTTCTTTTATATTTTTATTTATTTCCCTATTTAATTAGGATATTTATAATTATAGAAATATCTGATTAGAATCAGATTTATTTTGATTTATAGGCATATCATATCATGTGTATAGGAATAAATATCTTATTATGATTCATAAAATCAAGTCTGTTACGTAGTACATACACACAGTTTTTAAGTATTTCTTCTATTTTATTTATTTTTGTTCTTTGAACATGATATTAGAGTGGTACCATCTTATGTGACATGTATTACCACTATTTTACTTCAGTTCCCTAAAACAAAAAAAGTGGAACTCTAATGATCACATCTTCTGTTGTATCTTATTTTTGGCATGGTCGTTGCTTTTCATTGTTTTTTGGTTTGGTTTGCCATTTTTGATTTGTAATTGCTGTTCACTGTTGCCGACTTCTTCGTTTATACACTATGTTAGCCTCCACTTTTTTTAGGCGCAATGATCCTGAATTTTCCTATATGCATTGGAAAAAAATCGGTGTCATTGTGAGTAGGAAATGTTGGAGCCATTGCGCTCGGTGATAGTTGAGACCAATCCATCTGGTGAAATGCCATCTGGCAAAAAGCCGGGGCCATATCTGAAGATATTTTATATTTGACAGTTGTGTATGAATTTTTTTATTCTTAAATATAAGTACACGTGTCAAATTTCAGGTAAGAATAGTTTCAGCACACAGGACTCCAGAATTGATGTTTTCTTATGCCTCATCTGCTCATGAACGAGGCATACAAGTCATTATTGCTGGTGCTGGTGGTGCGGCTCACTTGCCTGGTAAATCATTTGAATTTTGCTTTGTATAATTATCTTAAAGATGAGATGTCTTATTGGTATTAAGTAAGCTTCAAATCTCAGGTATGGTTGCTGCTCTTACTCCCTTACCTGTTGTTGGCGTTCCTGTGCGTGCTTCTACCTTGGATGGACTTGATTCACTCTTGTCAATTGTCCAGGTATTTTTCTCATTGTGTAAATATCAATGCTTACAAATTTTCCATGCTGAACATAATTCTTTGCTGTTTTCTTGGGTTGACTTTCCAGTGATGAGTTATAGTATGTAATATGATTTTGATTTTGTATTTTTGGTTCTTTTTCAGAAGCACAAGATAAATATTGACTGAAATCATTCTAAAGGAAGGCTTTTCCTTGATGATTTTGGTTCTATTGCTAAGTATTCTTGTATTTTTATGAATGTTAATATTAAGTTTTGTTTTGTGGATGAGGGATTTATGAAGATACTAATTTGAAGGCAAGATTTTCTATCGCTATGCTTATTAGAACCCAGCCTTTCTTTCACCAATAATAGTTTCCTTTGCAACTCCTTCCTGTATTCTGTGTTTTTTTCTTTTGGGGTGGGGGTGGGGATTGTTGAATGTGTTCTGTAAACATTCACATTTGTTGTCACATTCTCTTATCAATTCTTTGGTTCAGCATTGGAACTGGACTTGGCTTCCTTTTGGCCATCAACCAAGTTTACCCTTGTTTTGCCTTGCCTTATCCCTGTCTAGTAACCTGATATGAATTAACCAAACAAGTGGAATCATTTTCAATTACAGTATTAAGTCAGATTTATCCTCATTTATAGTCTAGGTAGTCAATTCAGTGTCAGTGACCACCAATTGGTGTAGTACTTGGGATATTGCATCAGCAGTGACCTTTTGCAATTATTACAGCTACTTTGTAACATGTAGATGGTGTTTGGCTTTTTTTAGTTTCTTTTCTTAAAAGGAGTACTTGAGCTAAATACAATTTTTAAGAATTTCTTAAAACTTAAAGCATTTATTTTAAAACAGAGCAAAAGCTCAAAAAGTGCAGCTTCTATAGAAGTTACAAAGTCAAAAAGATTGAACCAAACAGCATCATACTCTTTTCTTGCTGACACATTTATTGGCTATGCAGATGCCTAGAGGTGTTCCAGTTGCCACTGTTGCTGTTAATAATGCAACTAATGCTGGATTGCTGGCAGTGAGGATGTTGGGTGTTGCCAACTATAATCTTCTGTCAAGGTTTCCCCTTCTCCCTCTGCCTTTGTGTAAATCTAATGTGTAATTTGGTCATTGAAGTAAAATTGATAATATCGTGCAGGATGAGTCAATATCTAGAAGACCAAAAAGAAGTCGTCTTGAGCAAAGGAGATAAATTAGAAAAAGATGGTTGGGAATCCTACTTAAAAAATAGTTAATTGTACCGATTAATTTGGTCTTTAATTTTTAGGCTGGCATCTCAGTTTTGGTCAAGTGCAAAATTTTGGTAGAAAAGAAGTCACATGGAGGGTGTGGTATAATGAGTAAATTGAGAAACTTCGGAGCTAGATGTTTTATTACCTAAATCAACAGATTTTCTATCTTCTATTGCAAACATGCAGGAATAAAGTATGTATAATATGGCTCAAAAGTCTTGAATTCACATGGAAAATAAGTCCCTGCCTGTACCTTGAAATAGATTTGACCAGCTGAAAGGCAAATGACGAGCTAAAATGTATACTAGTATTTTATTTGGTTTGTAATGCACAATGGGCCACACTCAAATAATTGAGAACAGATTCTGGTTTTGTTGTGTTGGTCCATAATTTTGGTTATATGATTCACAACTTTCCATTGTGTTTGGACATATTGAAAGTGTTTAATCTGATGTTATCATCACAATAAAAAATAATTACCAAAATATAAAAGAGTAATATATATATATATATATATATATATATATATATATATATATATATATATATATTATAAAGTTATAAAAATAATTTTCTGTTTATCAGTTAAAATTATATTATGAAAATTCTTCTGACTACTTATTAAAAATAATTTATTGTGAATGATAAAAATGAAAAAATTGGCTAGAATAAAAAAAAGATAAAAGAAATTATAAAAATTAATATCTGTTATTAATGACATCGTGATTAAAAGAAAATTATGTGACTTAAAAAAATAAAAAAGGTGTTAAGTTTAAGTTATATGCTATTGGTATTTGCAATTCAAACATTTCTTTTGAGACGTAGTTATATTTTAAGGATGTAATTAATCTATTCTTTTTAACCTCCATATTATAATATGCAACTTAAAAGAGAAAAAGAAAAAGACTTTCATTCTCCTCAATATCTTAAATCAATATTTTTAATATTTTCTCATTTTCCTTTTTAAATATGAATTTCACACATTAGTGCAACTAACTAAAAGTATATCCTAGTCATTTTATTTTATATTTTCTTATTTGTATGTTTCATCTTTATTATTTTCCTTACAATAGAGCTTATTTAATTTTAATCTAAGTTGAATTCAACATTATTCTAAAAGAAATGATTAATAATTAAAAATAATATTATATTAAAAGTTGTTTATTATAATTAAAATGTACTTCACTACAAATTTTAAATATAGTATAGTAATATTATTCATTTATATATATATATATATATCTAAGTTTTTAATTGTATAAAAATATTTATCCAATCCAATAAAATACTAATTTAATGTGATTGATTTTCTTCTAGTACAGATTTATGCTCTTCATACTCTTTTTAACTATATTTTTTATTATTATATAAATCTTTACTATTTTATTCTTTAAAATTTTGTAATTTTTCTAAACTCAATTAATTATTTATAATAAAAACATCATCCTAATAAGAAAATTATCCGTGATAAAACTATAAGAGTTAATAAAAATGATTCATTTTTATAATTCTTTTTTTTATAATTCTTTTTTTAAGAGCATTTTTTTATATTTTTAATATCGTTTTTTTATTAATTATTACAATAAATTAATAATTATTATAATAAATAGTTTTTTTTTTAACTTTTATAGTCATCATCTATATGAATTCCCTTTTTCACTACTTTACTCTTACATTCATTTTAACATTTTACTTTTTAGGTTTTTTAGCTATTTTTCTAAACTCAATTAAACAACTT
>Ga0209700_104946_pt1 | contig 23252 bp, 10 predicted proteins | sample SiratroredBW_FD_187528 | JGI IMG/M metagenome (GOLD analysis project Ga0209700, IMG submission 187528) | Root nodule microbial communities of legume samples collected from California, USA - Siratro red BW (SPAdes) (version 2) | ecosystem: Host-associated > Plants > Roots > Nodule | place: USA... | reverse complement strand
TTAAAATATAAAATATATAATTTTATTAAAAAATTAATATTATTAATAATAATAATTTTATATTATATAATTGATTATATTTATTTTATTATTATATAAATATATATATATATATATATATATATATATATATATATATATATATATATAAAATAAATATAAAACGTTTTGAAAAAAAATTTACTGTGTCCTTCAACTGTGCAACCCTTTCATGTGCTTAGTTAATTAGTTCTTTCGATTGTTGCATCAACTTTTTCATTTGCTTGTTGTACTTGCTAGCGAAGCCACTCATTCTCAACCAACTAGTCACCGTGATTAGTGGTACAAACTAACCATGAGGGTTGAGTGAGGGATGACACTCCATGGCGAATGTTAACAGCCAAGTTCGTATTGTGATAAACTCTACTTCTACTCTGTCCTACAACAACATCTTTTTGAACATTGAAGCTTTTTGTTATTACATTTATTGGGTGGACATAAAAAATTGATCCTTTAGAACTATCTCATTGTATGATCCTCAACAACTCATGGTAGGTTTCCTAAATAATTATTAGGAGTTGAAAATGTTAGGAAATTATGTTAAAAATGTAATAAAGTAAGAAAATTTACACCAATTACATACATAAGTCTCACGGAAACAACTATCTACCCAACCACCCTTCTTGTTGGTGTGAGTAACCATAAATAATTCATCTATTTAAACATGACAATCCAATTTATGTTCCTAATAAAGGTTGTATAGTTGCAAACAATATATCTCACACAATTGAATATATTTACATTAAAAAATTGTACTTAACTAATAGATACCAGACCTAATGCAATGTCCAAGTGTTATTTGTGGCCTATTGAGTCCAATGCTCAACCCAAGTTGGAGACCAATTCATTTTATTTTGGGATGATTTTCTTCAAACTTTTGGCTATCCCAATAGTTTAAAAGTTCACCTTATACTTGTTCTCTTTTCCAACCGAGCTCATTGTCCTAATTTTACTTAACATGTCACAAAATCACTTTCTTACTTTTAACTCGTAGATATTTTTTATTTGGCACTCATCTTGATGGGCCTAATTCACTCTATTATGTAAAAATGAAGAATAAATAAGTTAATTTCATCATATTGAAAATTAGTTATTTTTTAATTCGTTCTAATTAATAATTAAAGTCGCCTTAAATTCAATCCATAGACCTCCTCAATCATCATAATGATAGTAGGACCCCTTAAATTGAGACCTAATTAAGTGCCCTATTTTTCGTTTTGGTCATGTTCTTCACCATCTTCATTTCAATGGTCCAGATCTTCTTCATCCTCATGAAGCATTGGTTCAATATCATCATCATCAAATATTTCAAGAATCTAGAAGTTCAATTTTTGTAACTTGTAAGACGTTAGTGTTTCATTAGCTTGATAGGACAATGTATCTTGCATATTGTCAACTTCAACATGACCTTGGAATTTTGTTATGATTGCTACTCACCAACCATAAAGCTTTATACATATCTTTGGATAAGTGACATAATAAACTTGTTTTGTTTTTCATGGAAGGATAAGGATGAATGATGAAAGTCATTTTTGGGTATGTCTTTAACTTATTTGGTATTATAGTTTATTGGAGATCTAATTTGTAATTAGTCATGGCTTGATCTAGTACCTATATAGAATATATCGTTCTCACAAAAGGGGTAAATGAGGCCAATACTGAATCCCAAAACTGAAGGTGCAACACAGTCGGAAATGTCTATGGTAATGAAGGTTGTAGGATCATTGCACTCAAGCTTCAAAGAAGAGCTCTTGGATGAATTTTTGGATGATTTCTTGATGAATTTTTGGATGAATGTGATCTTCAAAAGTTTGTGAAAAACTCAAAAACGAGAAAAAAAGTTAAGGAAAATGCAAAAACAAAGATAATGCTAGGAATTAGAACAACACCTTATGACACTCAAATTCATGAGATAAACAAGATGGTGATTCGTCACTTGTGACTTAGCCTAAAAGATAAGAATCAATTATTGGAATTGAGAAGAACCTCACGCCACCAAGAGATAAGCTATGAAGCGCCACTCTAGGATAAGCAAAGGAGAAACATCTCTTGAGATATGACATATTCAAGATTTTTTTTTTTCAAAAAAATTTATTCATCATTCCAAATATGCCAAAATGAGTACAATAGGTATCTTTATATAGGATTCATAGTGGAAGAGGAATAGACAAACCCATTCCTTCCTTATTCTTATGTCCAAACTAAACATAGAAAAATAAAAGTAAAATTACATTTATATTTATTTTTCATATCAAATTAAAGGCACTGTGGTTGAAGGGAATGGTTGGAGAGCTAGGTATTATATAAGATTATGTGATTGTGTATGTATAGTTAAAGTGTCATACATCTAGTTGATCATCAGATTTATCATGAGAGGACAAAACACAAATACATTAGACTGCATTTTGTGAAAACATTATTAAGTCTAGAGAGGTTAGAATTGAGAAAATATCCTCGAAAGAAAATCTAGCATATATGTTTACAAAGTCCTTGTCAAGATCAAGGGTTAGATGGTATTTGGAGCTAGTTAATTTTTCATTTGAAGAGAAAAAATGAAGTTAAAGTTGGAAGCTCTTCCATGATTTGGAGTCAAGGTGGAGAATTGTGATTATTGAGTATAAATAATGTATAATAGATCATCTGCTAAAGAACTTAGTCAAACAGTTAGATGAAGGAGAAGAAGACCGTCTACTGAAGATTGTCTAGTAGTGTTAAAACGAGGTAGATTGTTTGGTATTTGTTTTTTGTAATTGTCATAATAGTTTTTGTTTTAAACAATTTTCTCTTACTCCTTAGTATAGGATTTATATATAGAAGCTTTGTGGGCTTAGACCATTCACATTGTATTATAGGTAGACTCTACGTATAAACCGTTTGATATTAATAAGTGTTTTTTTTCATCTTATTCTTGTGTTTCTTGCTTTGATATTGTTGTCGAACCTAACAAACTTGTTTAAAACTAAGATGGAAAATTAGTAAACTAGCAACATTTTTTATAGCCATGTACATATCATTAATAATATAACTCCATTGTGGTAAGCTAAGCTTCAACTTATAAGCATTTTGTGACCACTTCCTAATTTTTGGTGTTCTAAGTGTTATATATAACACTCTCATAAGATATTGGAACAAACTATACTCAGACAAAACTTACATTACAAATTGATTTTGTGAGGTTGCGTTACACTTAAACTTACTTCTTAATATGTTATTAGAGTTTATCCTAACATGATTTGTTGGAGTCTATTGTATCACACGTTATCAGACTATTGTCAAATCACCTACGAATATACTTGAGAAGTATCAATTTTTAACATAAAAGAAGTTATTAGAAAGACATTTCACCTTATAAGTCAATTTTATGAGACTTGATTTAGAATTAAATTCACTTTCTTTAAAAAAAAAACATAATGATCTCAAGTGACTCAATAGTTTATATTTAAAAGACAGAGAATGATCAAATGTAATGTCTTTACTTGAAGACAAAAAAAAGTATACCTCTAAATAAAAGTTAAAAGTAATTCAAGTTGCTTGCTAACAACAATAAACCATATCATTTGTTATAAAATGTTGTAGGTATAGCCACCTTAAAATCCTTTTACACATAAAATAAACTACTATAGAAGATTACAATATAGAAAATGAAGATTACAATATAAAGAATGTATGTAGAGTTATGATTACAATATAAAGAATATATGTAGAGTTATGATTATACACAGAAAAAAAATAATACAATTAAAATAGGTTGAATTTCGTCCCCTAATCCACTTGCTAGCTTTATCAGTTATATATTCCACAAATTACAACAGTACAACGGTAAATTTAAATAAAAAAAAGAAAGCCTTACACTTTACCTGTAATATGGAAGACGATTCACCAAACTTTGTTATTTATTAAGGTTAAGTAAAAAGTAACTATATAATAAAATTCTCATGCCTCGCCAAGAACCTTAATTATAAATAACTAATTATATATTTGTCTTCGCCATGATGGAAGGATCACGTTTCTACACTCGTTAACTTCTTTTATTTTGACAAGTCCAAATTCATGTTAGTCATTACAGAGAAAAACAAATTGTTCAAATGTGATAACATGAAAACCTTTAATATCAAAATTTTAAGTTGGTTCATGAGATAGATGGTATTTTTAACACATCAATTTTCTCATTGAAAAAAAATTTAAATATCTTAAATATAAAATTTATAATATAAAATAATATAAATAAAACAACAACACCGGAAAAAAATATATCAAAATATTACTAATAAAATGAAAATCTTTCTTTTTAAGCTATTTTTTCATATATTAAATTAGATTTAAAATTCAATACTAAAACTATCTTAGTAAAAGAAATTATGTGATCGATGGAAGGGAGTGGAGTGAAAATAAAGTTATAAATCGATTTATAGAATATTATTATTATAATATATAGGCCATTAGATAATTATTTAATAGTAAATAAATGGATAGATATAAAATAATTACCGCAATTTATAATATATTATTAAAAGTTAAAATACTTCTATAAAATTATTTAATAAGATGGAAATAGTTCTCTACTCAAATTTTTATTTGATATATAGTTGATGTCGGTTATATCTCTTATATTCAGATAATACGTTGTGAGGTCCAACTTCGAATGAAATATTTTGACGACAGTCATAACTGGTGCAGCTTAGTTGTTCATTTCTTCACCTAACCTGACTTAACAATATAAGGTGGATATGGTAAATATCACAATCATAAATTGTCTTTTTACGAAAAATGAGGAAAAATATTTTAAAATGTTAGCCATTAGTTATTGGCTACCTACCAATTCAAGATCACTGGATGTAGCAAGGTGGAGTCATTTCACCCTCGTCACCTTTCAAGTTTTGTTCCTAATCTACTCTCATATTTTTCAGAAATATAAAAATTGATACTCCATTCCATCGTTTTCTAAGATCCCCTCGTACATATTTATTTATTTATTTATTTTTATCAAAATCATACATGAAAAACATTTTAAATCAGAATATATTAAACATCAACAATAAAAATTTAAGAAAACAAGAAAATTGCAAACTCAATTTTATTATTTAACGTTTATAATAATCTAATTATTATAATTTAGTGTGGATGAGTGTCTATTTCTCTAATCTCGTCTTCATCTTATCATTACACTGTTTTCAGAAATAAAATATGGTTACTAGATTCCAACTAAAACTCAAGGTTGTTCCTGTCAAGCAATTCTGAATATCAAAACAAGCATGTGCCCATCTACGTACAAACATGGAACAATTTGATATGAAGTTATAACTTTGAAAGACCATTTTCTTAATATTCCCTATTCACATCAAGGATAAAACCAAAACATACATTTAGGTATAGAGACATATTATTTGTCAATATTTGTTGTATTATATTTTATCTTCCCTTATGACTAGCGAACACCATCTATGTCTATTTTTAATTTTTTATGGTATATAACACGTTTGGACTAACATTTTCTGTAAGTTCTTTGAAAAAAAAAAACTGAAATTAATTTTTGTTAAAAATAATTTATGCATGAATTAATTTATAAAACTTTCTCTTTTGTAATTTCTTTAAATTTGTATTTTTTTAACTTGTACAAAAGTTAATCTTTATGGAAAAATTAATTTTTATTTTTTCTCTTAAAATCATGGACAAGTTGGATTAAACATTCTCATATTTAGAATATTTCAACTAATTACAATTTACTAAGCTGATTTTTAATGTAAAACTGTAAAATAATTTGTTATTTATACAGAAAGAAGTACAATTTAGTGAGTGGTAGGAATGTCTAGAAAAAAGTACACGGCATTTAACAGTTGGTGAAAACTAGAGAAAGAGAGGAAATGGAACAGAAAAATGTGTAAGGATAAAGGTTGTTTAACTAAAGGAAATAGATGAAAAAAAATATTTTTATATTAAAAAAACTAAAAAATGAAATAAAAGTACTCATTATTGATATTACATTGGCAATCGTTCTCCTGGAGCTACACAGGTCGATATCATTTTATTCTATGGCCCAATGTTTTGGATATGATACACACTCCCTCTTCATGAAAAACGCCAAATACAATTTAATTTCATCAAAGACACATCACATGATGTAGGTAACTTGTATAAGCAGTTATATACCTTTTGTAATTTCAAGTAAATCATATACAAATTACATGAGCCTTATTATGACTGTGGGTATTTAAATGAACAATAATACAAAGCAGGAGTATCTATATATATACTGTATAACTATAGGTAAGGTGTTTCTATACATTAGTGATTTATACAACATAACGACGAAGATAATCCAATCGAGCTGAATGCTTGAGCTTCATAAGAGCCTTCATTTCGTGCTTTCTTACCATTTCCCTTGATATATTCAAGTTCCTAGCAATTTCTCCCAACGTTCTGTCACCCTTCCCATCAAGTCCAAATCTCTGTCTGATCACCAAGCTCTCCTTCGGCTTCAGGGAATCAAGCTAGTACAAAAATTAAATCTCAGATTAGTTCACCATCACAATATGATGTAATCGAATCAGATATATATAACAATATATTACATGGACAAAGAAAAATAGATGTGTTACTAATTCCCTATTAAAAAGAGTTCTAGGGACACACTCTAACACATACTTTTTCTTATGGATTAGAATTTCTTGAAAACCAAAAAACTCAACAGAGAATGAGAATAAGATGTGTGACCTACACAAAAAAATTGATTTTCAACAGATTTCAACAAATAAGTATGCGTTCAAAGAAGTATACTAGAAAATGTATTTATAACACTTTCCTTTCCTATGTTTTAAAAGATACCAATAGTGTGGTGCCTATTAGTCAGGATCGTCATGGAAGGGAACCCAACAGAAATGATGAAAGAAATAAAAAAGGTATATATATTGTTGACAAGAATATGATTATTATACTTATTTGAACATGTAGCAGTGTTAAATACTTCTTGAGTTCTGACAAATTTCAAATTGCATCGTCTATTTCGTAGGTCTCATTGAACAAATCCAGTTATGATCATAGCAAACTTCAAAAGAATGCCACCATAGTGAGAAATGTGGGATCAAATAAAGTCTCGAGAGATCGAGTTGTTACCACATCATCAATAGCAAGTCTTAGTAGAGCAGGTTGCTTAGTATTGTCACTATTAACACCATCAGCATCAACGATCCCGTTAATGAACTCCTCTTGTGTAGTTATATGCCTCGAGTTCAGCGAAAGAATGGATTTTGATGCCTTCATTACGTCATGGTATCTTTCAGGGGATATTTTAACTCTTTCTATTATTTCTTCCTCCGTTGGTGACCTCTGAAGCTCAAATGTTAACTCAGTTTTAGCCTTTTGGATTTCTGCTCGAACCTGCTCCAGAAGAAATGGAGAAGTTACCCAAAGTTGAGACACATCAACAGCCTAACAATTACCAAATTATATTTTTTAAAAGCCTTATTTGCTATGAATATCTCGGCTAAAGTCCAATATCAGTTATACCAATTTCTTTTCTTGATATTCTACTTTATTGTATACCCAGGCCTTTTTAAATATATAGTCTAAATAAAACAATCCTGGATTATACCTTCAAGCAACCACAAAAAAATGGTTGATTAGGAATTATAATTTGTTGACATTGAAAACAAACAAAGTATGATGCTATCTAACATGGAAACAAAAAGTAAATAAAAGCCATTGAACCATATGGTGCTGAACAAAACAGTAATCACCATGAGTAGTGAGAATGCTTACCGATTCAAGTCCAAATGGAACACGTGTGAAGCTTGAGAGGGTCATTGAACGAGTGATAGCATGTCTTATCCAAAATAAACTATATGTTGATAGCCGAAATCTTCTGTTTGGCTCAAAGCGATCAATTGCTGTCATAAGTCCCTTAACTCCTGCCTGACAAAGATCTTGAAACCTAGAGCCACTTGCAAAGTCTGTAAAATATTTGTTGATCACGAACAAGACAAGCCGGAGATTGTGCTGCAAGGGATATGATCACACTTGCTTATAACTTGCTCATTTCAAATAACACAACAATCGGACAGTAATTTCATCTTCAAACGTTGAAAATTTTCAAAAGTCAAGTTGTGAAAGAACTTAACAATTCCAATTACCTTTATGAGTTTGTTTCTTGCAGCTTGGCCAACCTCCAATGCTTTCTTTACATAAGCAACGCTCATGTTTGTTGCATCGGCTAGTTCTGCATCAGCAGGTTCTCTTCCTAGCTCCTTCTGTAAATCTTCTTTCACTTGAAGTATTGTCTGAAAAACAAAGAATTATGACTTAATGTCTGCTACAGAAGCAAATTCGAGTTTTCACCAAACATCTTGAATTTTATGAGATTATCTAGGAATGGAATTAAATCCTCGAATCGAATCCCTGCTACTCGGGAACCAAACAAATCTATACTAATATTTCAAGAATAGAAGAATCAAAGTAAGGGGACAAAATCATTAGTTGTAATTTAAATGCTTACCTTCATAGGTTGCATCAATTTGAACAACCAAGCATGCTCAGAAGAAGAAAGAACGGGAGGTATCTTCATTCTTCTCCAGTCCATACTAACAAAATCAGTTGATGCGGAATATTCCCTAATAAGTTCTTCAATCTTCTCATTTCTATTGTTAGCATTTCTTTTCTTTCGAGTGGGAACGACTTCGTCCCCTTCTGTGTCACTCTTTAATGCAATCCTCTGATCAAGACTCAACCGTTTAGCTTTCTTGTTCTGGTTTCTGACTACCCTATCATCATCAATAATCTTCTTCCTTCTCCGGGAGACCCTTTTGATTTTACCATCTATACATTCTGCATTAGCAGTATCAGAAGCAGGGCTGAGTTTGTATATATTTTCAAGTATAGCAGCAGCTTCATTATAGTCCACATCCAAGGAAGATGGGGAATTTTCCTCCGCAAAGGCAACTCTTTCTCTCTTGGGCACTTTATTAGCTTTCCCCATCTTTTTCTTCTGCGTCTTGGACGTCTCAACGGGCACAGGGATTTTCTCTTGAGTTGCAACCAAAGCTGAGTCATTGTGTTTATCCCCTTTAAATGCTATAATTAAAGGTCTCTTCAGACGATTACTGGAAAACTTTGTATTCAATCCCAATGGAGTCCTCGCAGCTGAGCTAGAAACAGTCACAACTCCCATACCAGGTTACCTAATAATCTGCGTTTACAAAGAAATGCCAAGTTTTCAATGCTAAGATCCTACAATATCATTAAGCTTATGTGCACAACTAATCCTTACACAGAATTATCAATCACTAAGCACATTCTCATGATTAATCATTAATATAGCTTCAAAATTTATACCAAATGGACAGGTAAACATACTGCTCTACCAATGATAAAATAAAAGTAGCTGAATCAAATGAAAAAGTAAATTAACACATGATCAAAGACAAAGATTGAAGCTAGAATGAAGAGTACCTTTGATCAGCGAGAAGCAAAAGAATCCAGCGAGAGGAATCTACAGAGAGACTTGCGGGATTTCAGTTTTTCTGTATTAACGCGAATCGCGGGAATTAAGGTGGCCACAATTTTTATCTCCGAAAAATCAACGGCCAGGAATTAGTGCGAGGAGAATTGCGGTTAGTGATGGGAACACGATAGTGATGACGTGGCTAAGTTACGAAAAGGATTGTGCTGTGGAGCGTAAGGTTGACACGTGGATGGCTCTTGCTTGGGGCGAAAAAATTTTAGCCACTTTTTTGTGGGATCCAATTCACGACGCCTTGTATTGAATACGTAGCGCAATATCCACCATCATCCATGCCAGCTGCATTTTAACATGCGTATTAAGTTCCAAATTATGGATGAGTTCTTAAAATTGAAAATATAGAAAAAAAATTGAAATTAAAGATACTGGACAATGATAGGTCAAGAACTTTATCATACGTTTTTTTTTATCAGCAAAACTTTATCATAATTATCATCGTTGAGAAGGGTGAAATCTCACAGAAAATGCATGAAAAATTATAACATTTTTCGTAGATAGTGTTAATGCCGTGAGATAAGCATGAGAAGAATCTGGAAAGAGTCTTGGACAAATATGATGTCAATCAACAATAGAAAAAATATATTTGTGACTCTTGCGAGGACTTCGATACCAGAGTTAGTAATTACTGGTCATTTATTATAAGTAACGAGATATATTATTAAATGAGGAACATAAAAAATGCTTTTATTTCTATTGAATGACTCTTGATATGAGTAAATTAATCTTAAACATATTAACGTTATAACAAACTATTGAAACGTGTAAAATTTTGAAATTTTGAGGTTCTAAATTCTAATTAATTTTACAATAGCTAGTTACTTGTTGTGTGTAATGCACATTGATTCATGAAAATTAGAGTATGGAACACATGGTAGATTGCTTTGTGCTCTTTGATGAGATGAAAGAGGAGTCTAAATAGAAAGCAAAAACTAGGGAAAAATCACGCAAATTTTTTGCATCTCATGTAATTTTTATTTAAGATTCCTGAAGTTATGTATTTTTTTATTTATTTTTAGATATAGGTAAATTATGTATATAAGATATTGATATAATTGTAGAGAGATAGTCGTCCTATTGCACGAATTATTTTAAGATTAAATGAAATTTGTGAAAAAGAGATAATTTTAGTTTATTAGATGAAATTGTATAGTCTAATATTTTTAGTTATTGAGTTAATTAAAATAGTAAGAATATTGTCCATTTTAAGGTTATTAATATTCTTTACTCATTCCTCTTTTGTTTGTTTGCAGGTGTGGTATATTGCTAATATGTAACTAAAACTAAAACAAATATAACAGTTACAAAGTTGTTTTATTTATTGATAAATATGTAATGGTTAAAAGGAATGTCTTGACCAGATTATTGTTTAAATTAAAATAAAAAATTATGTTAGTATGAGATTTATATATTAAATTAAATTAAGAGTAAGTTTGATGTTAGAAAGAAAAATTAAATTAAAAATTTAGTAATAAAATATATTTAGCAAAATTAAGTATAAGTTTAATATTTGGATTTAGTTACTGATATAGAAATAATTTAAAATAAAATTAAAATTTAGCAATAAATTTAGAAAGAAAAATTTGAAAATATTATATAATTTTTTTAAATAAATTTATTTTTAGTTTTTAAATTATATCTATTGTAACTAAATCTATTTCTATATTAGGAACTAAATTCATAGTGAGTAACTTTTCTTCATATATTAGGAACTAAATTCATATCAGGTAACTTTCTTCTCAACATGTAATCACTCTTCTATTCAAATTAACTTAACATTTATTTTAACTACTTAATGAGAATTAATTTCAACCATTATATAATTATCAATAAATAAAAAGGCTTTGTAACTGCCCATTTATTTTAATTGCACAAGAACAACACACCATACATGCTAAAATAAAGAAGAGAAATGGATAGAGAATATTAATTACCCTAAGATCTTGTAAATAAATTGCGGAAAATAGTCCAAGTAATAAAAGCCCAAGTTTCCTTTGGATCGCAATTCTAATATGATCATCATGCCTCATTAGCCCATACTGCTCCTGATATATTACCCATTGTTAAAAAGATAAAACCTAGACTAATAGTACGGTAAACCCAACGATCCAATTGTTGAATAAATTGATATGTATAATAATTTTTATATAAGACAAATAAGACAGAAAATGAGTTTTTTGTAAAATATTCTTTTTATCATTCATATTCATGTATTTGATTTCAACAAAAGAAAAGGATTCATTAAAAAAAACGAAGATCTTGTAGTATTCTTAAGATTTTAATTAACTTATTAATATTGAAATAGTATGTTGATATATTATTTTGAGAATTTCAAATAAAAATTACATCAATTTAAAAAATTAGACAAAAAATCATGTTAGTGTTTTCTAATTCGATGTTACCGTGGGAATTAGAAATGGACTTAGCAACCAGTAAAAAAATAAATGAGTGTGGCAGGATTGTGATGGATGATGAAAATAATATAAAAAGAAAAGTTGTTAATATCTACACTTGAGAGAAAAAAGATATTAACATTTTAAGATGGTGGTCATTAAAAGGGTTATTTATATATAATTAAGTAAATTATTTATTATTTTAAACAAAATATGCATCTCACTTTGAAAATAAGATAAAAAAATGATGTGAAAAAATATTTTTTATTTTTTATTTTCATAAATACTAAATCAATATTATTTTTGTGAAAAAAGGAATATTAATAACTTACTACAATTTTTAATTTTGTTATCTCCTCAAGAAAGAAATACTGCTCCTATATATTTTCAAGTGTAATGGAGAAACCAATCATATTCCTCTTTTAAAAAATATTAGTGTTAACAATTTTTAATTTACTTATTATCTTTATAAAGTTTTGGGGTTTGAGGTTGATACATTCTACTATATAAATTTTATAAAGGAGTACCCTTAAGTCAACTAAATAAAAAAATAATCTTGGTTACTTTTATTATGTTTTAATTTAAATTTGATTTAATAATTATATTTAATAAAAAAAATTAAAAGAAAAGTGGACAGGACTTGTGTCCATAAACTTTAGAATTAAAAAAAAAACATGTATCTAATTAATCTTTTCTCTTTAAAAATTTTATCATCATAATTTATTTTGGATTAATTTTAGTTATAAATTACTTATACATAAGATTATACACTGATATAGTGATTTTTTTTATTGAATAAAATTTGACTAAAATTAGATAAAAGATTGAAAAGAACTAATTGTCACAACTTATATATTGAAACTTCTAGAAAAAAATGCAAATTTCCTGCTAATTTTCTTGTAGAAAATATTTTGCAAGAAATTCCTCAGAATGTTTTTGCGGGTTCACATTTGCATAAAGTTCATGTGAATATTTTAGTGAAAAATAATTTGCAGCAAACTCATAATTAACTCTACTAAAAATAATCTGTAGAAAAATCCTGCTGGACTTTCTTTTGCAAAATATATTCTGCAGAAAAATTTGTTAAATTTACTATAACTTTAGTTTTTTTTTTTTTTAATTCTTAATCAGCTAAAATAACCAAAAAGAGTATATGAGAGGCACGAACTATTAGCCTTACATATTATAAAAGAAATTATCTTGATTTAATCAATGTTTTTGATGAGTTGATGGATGGAAATTCTTTAAAGTTATATCTAAATAATTGAATATGGCTATGCTGAAACCAAAACTCATATAACTGATTAAATTCCACATGCTCCTTCTTCTGGATGTTTCTAATTCAGGGATCTTCATTCTACCTTATCGCCTGCTTCTAATCCTTCCTTTTATCATCCAAACCATTACTTATTTTTCCTTTTCAAGATTTTTGTTCCCTCCCGCGCCTCTACCATCTCTTCTCAATTACTTTCCTTATCTCAAGCTTCCAAATTATTTTCAAATTCATACCTTATTTTTCATTTTTTGTTGTGATGTTTTCATTAAGTATAATCGTTTTCGCAATCTTATCTGTGATGAGTTTGAGTTGAAGACGGTGCCTTCCACGTGTTTGATGAAATGCAACACTAGGACCGCTCCTCATTTGAAATGAAAATCGCTAATATCACAAGTACAGTGCATCCATGACAACTAAGTAGGTATCCTTCATACATCCCTGTTACTGTATAAAAAAAAATTCAAAATTTTAAATCTAGTTCATAATTATTCAAATCCGTATGCCTGTATTTAAATTATATTTATTACAAATCCAAATATATACTTTTTGATTTTTAAGACAAATTCATTTAACCGGATTGAAATGGATATAAATTGGATATTTTTTTATTTTAAAAAATTAAAATCAAGATGGACAAGCGTGAATGAGTCCACATTCTATCTATCAACTTGGGCAAGTTATATCCTTTAAATTAAGAGTTAATTTAGGTTCAACCATGTTCGATTAAGTATAAATTGATCCTAATCTAATCAAGATTACATTAAGTTTAGCCTGATAAGACTATGATAAAATTAGTTCAGGCTTACTCTAATCAAGATCATTTTGAATTAGATCTAAGATGAATCGAGTCAATCTGAATCTAGATCAAGTGAAGTCTACCTGAATTAAGATTGAGTCGAGTCTGTCTAGAAAAAGGTCGAGCAAGGTCGAGCTGAGTTTGCCCGAGCCCAGATTGAGTTGCGTTGGTTTCGGCTCAGCTTGAATTGAGTCGACCTGGGCCAAGTTCGAGTTGAGTCGGCTTGGGCTTAGCTCGAGTTGAGTCAGATTAGACTTAGGTCAAGCTGAGTTGGCCTGGGCCTAGGTCGAGTTGACTTAACCTAGACTAAGGTTGAGTTGGGTCAACCTGAGATTAGGTCCAGTTGAGTTGACTTGGGTCTAGATTAAGTCGAGTTAGCCAAGACCCAAGTGGATTTATACCAGCCCAATCCCATGTTTAGCCTAAAGGTTGAACTGGGTTGGATTCAAGTCAAGCCCAATTGGTCAAGCTTAGGTCTAGCTGAGTCGATCTGAGTGTAGGTCGAGTTGAGTTGACCTGGGTCCAATCAAATTAAGTTGGAGTGAGACCACATTCGAGTTGCGCTAAACCCATATTGAGTTAAGTTCGGTTAGGTTAGGCTAAGGTAGGACTAAGATAGACCTGGTCAAGTCTGACTAAGTCAAAGTTGACCTGTGTTGGATTGTAACGTCAAGCCTACATACAGGATTTGAATCTAGACTAAATTTTAATTAACAAACACACTTATATTTATATTTAGTTTAAATGCATAATATAATTTTGGGTAAATAATCGATTCAATACAATAAATATTAACATATTTATTTTAGTATAATAAAAAAAAACTTTGATCTTTTTTATTTTGTTAATAGTTAATATAATTGAGCACGATCTTTATTAATTGTTAATTAAATGTAATCAACCTGAAATAATTATGAAGGATTTTAAATAAAGTAAAAAGTAGAAGATAAAAGGCTTCATTCAAGACTAATTGCATATTAACATTAATTTTCTCACTAATAAACGTGACGATTACTAAAAATCAAATGTGTGTTTAATTACCTTAATCATTAACGAAATTCTAATAAAATTAAAATTTCTTTTCATTTAAAATATAATTTTCTTTTATTATAATATAAATAAAACATGCTAATACGTGTACTAAATCTACTATATACATTATAATTTTTGTAGAATTTATATAGATAAAACAGAAACAATATATTTGTGGTTTCATTTATACTGTCTTAATGTGACTAAACATAATTAGATCTTATTGTTCAAACTCAATATTAGAGGTTAAATGTACTAATAGGATAATAGAAAAAAGTTATTTTTATATTGATTTACTGTTTTAATATTTCATTGTTATCATGACATCATTAGTTACATTCATGAAATACACTTTTAAAATAGGCGTAACGGTCTAATTTTTTTTAAATGAGGTTAATGGCCTATTTCTTTTTATAACTTATGCATTTTCTACTAGTTTAACTTGCAGGCAGTTGTAGGTTTTAAGAGCTGCCTTTTACACCAGGATCTTTGTCTCTCATGTAGGCATTTAAAATCGTAATATTTCCATCACTTTTAGCCTCTTCTTCTCTTTGTCATGTGTTCTTGTATGCTTTTTATTGATTTTCTATATTATTGATATTTCTCTTATTATCAATTTTTATAGTCTTATGATTTTTTAAAGCTTCTTTTTATAGTCTTATTTCAAAATATAAGGATGAGTGGAAGAGAATAAGTTTATACAATTATTCTTATGGATGGATAGATAAAAAACTGTTTAATTTGTAATTCTTTTTTGACAATCTTAAAGGAATTGTATTGTTTTATGCTTTGGATACCTCAAACATCTCACAAGCTAAGGGTGTTAATAAAGTATTTAACATTTTAGATGATATTGTAAAATTTGTTGGAGAGAAAAGTGTAATACAGGTTATTATTGATAATGGTATAAATTTTAAGGTAGTTGGAGAATTATTGATACAAAATGACAATATTTATATTGAATTTTATGTGGTGGCCATTATATTAATTTAATCTATGAAGATTTTGAGAAGGACTTGAAGGTTCACCAAGTAACTATGGAAAAGGGAATAAGGATCACCACTTGCATCTATGGTAGAACAATGTTAATTAGCATGTTGAAGAAGTTTACAAAGGTAGCAAACTTGATAAGGTCTGAAATAATTAGATTTGTTAGAACTTACTTGACTCTAAATTGTTTTTATGAAATGAAAGCATAATTAGCATGTTTAGCTCTGAAGAGTAGAAAACAAGTAAGTTTAAAAGAAGGGGGAAAAGTTCAAAATGTAGTATTAGAAAGTTTATTTTGGAAGAAATTAACTACATGCTTAAAAGTTGTTGCGCCTCTTATAATGCTCATTCCATTGGTGGATTCAAACTTACAATGAGATTTATATATAAAGAAATTGATGATGTAAAAGAGAAGAATAATCCAACTTTAATAATATTAAGAAAAGTTAACATTTATAAACTTTCTTTAATTTGAAATTTAATTACTTATTATAATTATTTCTAATATAACACAATTGGTAGTTTCATAATTATAAACTTGTTTGGAAAATCATTGATGGGAGGTGGGATAATCAACTTCATAGGCCTTTGCATGTAGTTTCTTATTACCTTAATATGAATTAAATTTTAGAAATGATGATCCTAAGGTGAAAAAGAGGTTGTATATATGCAAGTGAAGATTGGTTAGTAATCTTGCAAAAATGGAAAAAAAAATCAATTGCAACTTTCACTATGTTAGAAGACTTTTTTTTTTCTCTATGAATAATGGAAAAGATTGTATGAAAGTTATTTCTCGAGAATGGTGGGAGATGTTTAGGGATGAAAATTCAAAATTAAACATGTTTCTTATTCGAATGGTAGGAGATGTTTAGGGATAGAATCCAAAATTAAACATGTTTCTTATTCGAGTTCTGAGTTTGACTTGTAACTTCTGGACGTGAGAATAGTTAGAGCTTATTTGATGATAATTCAAGTTTATAAAGTTATTTAAGGTTAATTTTCTTTATTTGATTTATATATTTATTAAATTTCATATTTAATTATAGATTCATACAAAAAGAAGAAATTGTTTACACTAGAAAAAGAAGAATGATTTGATTTATGTGATGTATAAGTTGAAGTTAAAAAATAAACAAATTAAAAAAATTGTTGCTTTTCCATATGATGATGAATGGATAACTAAAGAATGAGATAATGTTGAGGTTGATTAAGCTCAAGTTGAAGTTGAGGTAATGGTAGAAATATTGAATTAGGTAGAACAAGTTTAAATGATCTAACTCTAGATACACTTAATATTGATAATATAGTTTTTGATGCCAATGTTGATGAACAATTTTTAGCAAGATAAGAACTTAATGGTAATGAATATCGTTTATATAATTTCATCATAGGATTAGATGAAGGAGACCTATAAATTTGATAAAATTTATGTTTTTTAGTTATTTAATTCTATCTTATCACTTTAAAAACTAATGTTTTATTGGTATATTATATGAACTTATTTATTTTTAATATTATAAAAAAAATGTATTATAGAACTTATGAATGTTTTGGGAGTACATGTTGAAATTGAGGGGTGCATGAAGCAATTGCCTAATAGGTTTTTTTTTTCTTGCTTTTCTCTAAAAGCATATATGTTTTCTTTTCTTTTGTTAACATGTGGATTCTTTTTAGCAAGGAGAATTGTTTGATAACTTATTATGGAGATATGAAATAAGGATAAAAAGGATACAATAGTAATGACAATGATAAGCTGTTGTCAGATATAAATACTCTTGTTTTTCATCAACAATTTTCTAAATTGTCTTGAAATTTGCAATATTATTAATAGCTATAATAATTTTTTTTCTCAAAAAAATTATTTCATATCATCCAACATTTTAGATATTTTTTCAGCAGTTCTTGTAATGTCTGGAGTATCCAATAAATAAAGTAATATAATATTTTTAAGATTATTCACTAAAAAATTATAAATTTGAAGTTCATCCATAAAACATAATTGTGTAATATATTATAATTTTTAAAATTATTTTATTTTAAATAATTAACTTTAGTGATTAGGTTGTTTTCAAATTGGTTCCAAGTGAGATAAAGCTGTGCCCAATAATTCTATAATTGTGTAATTTATTATAATTTTTAGAATTACTTTATTTTAAATAATTAACTATAAACGGTTTTTCTTAAATTGGTTCCGAGATAAAGCCGTGTACAATAATTTTGGACACAAGAGAACTATGGATGAGTCTAAACTTCATGAAAATGTTAAAGATTTACAAATTTTAAATTAAAATTTTATCCTTTTAATTATCTTTTTAAATAATATTTTTAATTGCTAGTCATTACACAAATGTGAAGACATTGGATTTATTTTTTTTTTATCCCTAAAAAAGTATGGCCTTTTCTTCATTGTAATTTTGAGACTTGTAATCTATTTATCTTGAACTATAATGTTAATATTAATTACTTAAATTAATTTAATTAGAATATGAAGTGAGTAATTAAATATTGGAAATAATTAATATCTTTTTTATATGTATAAATTCTTTTTAAGTGCAATAATATTTTTTTAAATCAATGTTATTTTTTGAATTCTCATTTAGATAAAGGATTTTTATTTGAAAAAGAGACTTATATACATATGTGCAACACTAAACTTTTGTGAATACTTTTAATTTATAGATTTTTTTTTCTATGTGAAACTTTTATTTTGGTCAAGTTTCACATTTCTACTTGGGATAATACTAATTGTTTGCATGATATTTTTTTAAAGAAAAATAGATAAGATAAAATAAAATAAGGATTGTAGGCTATGTTAAAAATAAATAATTTTATTATAAAAATATTATATTCAAATGTCTGTATATATATCTAAAAGTTATTAATTATTATTTAGTATTATGTTTATATTATCTATAATATAATTTATAATTGTTTTAGTCTCTGAAAATTTTTATTGCTCCCTAAGTTAGTCTAAATGTAACTTTTCAATCACCATGATAGGCTTCTATTTTATTTATTTCTTCGTTTTTTTTTAACAATTAATTTTGTTCTCAAAATTGCTTTTAATTTCTTGATATCTTACTTGCCTTTCTCAATTTTTTTTCAGTTAATATTCGTTTGATTTTGGTCTCAAAATTGTTTTTAATTTCTTCATATATTACTTGTCTTTCTTAATTTTTTTTTCAGTCAACATTAGTTTCTGCACATACACCCTCTGTAATTCTCCTCAAGTCCCTCATTACGTTAGTTAATTAAACTTATAACAAAGAATAACAGTTTACGACCTCTGGGCTCAGCCCAAAACCTCTGAACGTTTTGACCCACTTATCCCTTCTATCTTTCTTCTAACGACAACCTCCTCTCCAATACAGACTTAATAATAATTAATATTTTATACTTAAATAAAGAATATTATTAATATTAAATTACGTATTATAAATAAAACATTAATTGAAATGAGAATTTTAAAAGTTATTTATTATATTTTAAAACACAGAAAAAATACATGTAAATTTTCTTGGGGATTTTAAAATTGCAGGAAAGTTATTTGTGGATTTTGAAATTACAGGAAAGTTACATGGGGATCTTAAAACACAACAGGTGGTTATGGAATTTTCTACAAATTTTTTTGCAAATCCGCAGACAAAAATGTAATTAATAGAAAAAAAATTAATAGTAAAATCTCAAAACTAGGTTTGTAGTTGGCATTTAATTGTATTACTATTTAATTGTAGTTGGTCAAATTGGTTTAGAGTTTAGAGGTATCTCCATGACTTGTATAGCTCATATATAAAAAACATGATGTGCAATCCATATTTTGGTAAATATAATCATGGCAGTTAGTTTCTCCATCCCCGATTTTTATACTTGTAATTTGTAATTAGGTGAAATAACAATTTTTTTTTTATTGTTTCACTATTTCTGCACCATCATCGTTATAGAAAAGATGTTAGAGTTAGAAAAAAAAAAGCAAAAAAAAAAAATCTCATTTTAAAAAGCTCTTTCTAAAACACATGTATTTTGGAAAGCTAGTTCTCAAAAACTCATTCTAAAAAACATATTGTGAAATATATTGTATATGTTTCAAAAGTTTGTTTTGGAAAGATTGTTCCATAATACATTTCATCTGTTCTGAAAATTTATTTCAAAAGTCTTGTTCTGAAAATCTTATCCTGTTTTGAAAATTTCATGTGCATTCTGAAAATTTTATTTCAAAAAATTTATTATGAAAATCTTATCTTATTCTGAAACTTTATGCATTCTAAAAATTTTGTTCCAAAACATGTTTTAAGATGTATTTCAAGAATTCGAAAAAGTGTGTTCCAGAAAATTTTTTAAAATGAATAATATGAAATCACTTTAAATAAAAATAAAATAGTGGTTTTAAAAATTGTGAAAATCCATTGAGAGGTTACGGCAAGCAATCGCCTAAAATCATAGGTTATTTTTTTACCTTTTTCTTAAATCAAATATCTTTTTCTTTTGTCCATATGGGATTTTTGGTATTATTAGCTAGGTGAATTGTTTGAGAAAATAACAAAAAGAGATAAAGTAAGGATAACAAGTATAATAATATTGAAGAGAATATGGGATTTTTGGTATTATTAGCTAGGTGAATTGTTTGAGAAAATAACAAAAAGAGATAAAGTAAGGATAACAAGTATAATAATATTGAAGAGAATAATAGTCAATGGTATTTGTTTCTTTAAGATCAATTAGTTTTAAGACTGATTAGTCTTAACAGTTGTTGTTAAGTGTTGGGTCCAATTCCTAAGTTTCCAGCTGCAGGTTTCCAATGTTACGGTCTTGAGAGGTGTCTTGCGTGATCAAGTCAATAGAAATCTTAACAAAGAGTGAATAAGATTAGAATAACAATATCTTATGTATGAGAATGATCTTCCTATTTATATATTTTTTATGGGTCTTGGATGTTTGGGTCATAGACCCAATTTATTAAGTGTCCTATCCGTGCTTCTTTACATGTTATGACTGACTCACTATGTGTCTTTTGTCAATAACACACATATATCTTGCTCGACTTGTAAATGTAGATATTGAGCAACCTAAATGACCGATTGAGATAGTATATATCTTGATCAGCTTTTAAATATATGTGATGAGTGATTTAGATGATGTGAGTTCAAATATAATTTGAATATAGCAATCAGTTAAGCTTTGAAATTATGTAGTAAAACAACAATCTGAAATAAAAGTGAAGTAACAAACAAAACATTTGAAAGATCTAATTCTTGTTTTGTATGTAAATTTTTTAGATGTTTTCTAGTTACATAATACTTTAACTTAGAATTTTCAAATTGCCTCTCCCTATGTATATCATCGTTATTGATGTGTAAAAAAAAAAAAGTTAAAGTATAATGATTATTATATAGAGTTAGAAGAGTGAGCAGTTGGCAATGGGCTAATTTATTTGGCGGTGAACACAGGAAACAGCGTAAACGCACACGCAGTGGCCATATTTACGAAATGAGGTTTGAAGGCTTGACCCTATATGTGGGTTCACAATGCAGCATGATACATTACACACTCCAACTTAGACATTCGTCAGTTCACATTTCTCACGCCCAAGTCTCTGAGGTGGGCCAACCACCGTGGGCTTTGGTTCCAGGGCCCACTCTTTCTCTCCGTAAACTTTGCGGCTTACCAAACTTTGGTTGTTTCCTAGTAGCAGCACTTACCCACAAAATCAATACCAGATCGCAAAACATAAGACAACTTCCGACCACCTTACCTCTGCTTCTGTTCCTCATTTTCAAAACAGCTTTTTTTTATCATTCTTTAACGTTGACCATAGCACAAGTTGTTTGCACAGTTTCTCCATTCATGGCTATAACAGAGGTTGACCTGGTCTAATTCTAGATTGTTACTTTTGGTTTGCCAAAGTTAATTCATATTTTTTTAATTTTTCAAAATTAAGGACGGTGCTAATTAATTAATGCAACTTAAATCATTGACACTTTGTTTAAAATTTCCCACAGATATCATCTCTCTATATTGTTCGAGATACATGCGAATATAAATTCAATCTCATCTTGTATATTTTGTTTGTAAGATATAAAAACTCTCAATGTCCATAATCATTACTTTGGAGATTTTTTTTTACAGTTATTTTAAATTTTATATGTGGATTTTACAGTAGACTTAGATTTAAATGAGAGAGAAAGTATGATCACCTTTTGCTGATTAAATAATAGTTAGTATTGTAAGTTTTACTCGGATCTTAATATAACTATTGTACAAGTTTCACAAATATTTCATTAACATATCTCTCACATTATTCAAAATTTCAAACTTCACACATAATTTTTTTTCCCTTCAAATCCAACCTCACTTTTATTACCTCGCATCTCGATTAACCCCTATCAATCCGAATTATCATCCAATTCCTATTTTCATATCATCAAACTCAAATACACAGAAAAAAAATATTCATTAACAATATTGACAATTTTTTTATATTGAAAAAGAAAATGATTTTTTTGCCAAAATAATATAGATGAGAGAATAGAAGAAAAAGACTGATCAATGGTAAAACTTACCTTGTACATACAAGTGAATGGTGCAAAGAGAAAGTGGTCGAAGAGGTAATGTTGTGTTGAAGAAAACTTTTTTTCAAAGAAGACGGCAAAAAAAAATGACAAAGAAGATGATAAAAGAAGTGACTTAACACTGCAATGCGAGAAGATGAAGATAATCAATACTGCTCCCAAGAAAAAGAAAAATAAGTATAAGGATGCAAAATACAATCTTTATTCTTACCCTAAAAACACCTATTATAACAATTAAAATTTTAACTGTCTTAATTACTTATCTTAATTGTTAGCATTTTAACTACACTTATTATAACAATTAAAATTTTAACTGTCTTAATTACTTATCTTGATTGATAGCATTTTAACTTTTTTTAGTTTTTTTTATCATACTTTTTTAGTAAATACATTTGCTATAAAGGATAGATCACAACTATCATAGTCCTCATAAAATATCCTTTTTACCACTTCGTGAACGCTACTGATGGAATAAAAAACATCTTAACTTCAAATTATTCAAATAATTAAGGGTACAATATTTTACGAAAGTTACTTAAATTACATTATTCTATTGTTTATTTTAAAAAGTTAGTTCACATATTGTAAGAGATAAAGATATTATATATATATATATATATATATATATATATTCACAGTAAAGAATAAAAAT
>Ga0209700_104945_pt1 | contig 23254 bp, 13 predicted proteins | sample SiratroredBW_FD_187528 | JGI IMG/M metagenome (GOLD analysis project Ga0209700, IMG submission 187528) | Root nodule microbial communities of legume samples collected from California, USA - Siratro red BW (SPAdes) (version 2) | ecosystem: Host-associated > Plants > Roots > Nodule | place: USA... | reverse complement strand
TGGAACTAATAACAGTGTGATGATACTAGAGAAATTTTAAATATTGTCAACTGGATTGAAGCATCATGTAATATAATAAACCTATACATTTAATAACGAATGATCCTTGGAATAGAGAAAAAAAAACAGTAAGGAGATGAACATTTAAAGCAAAACGGAGTATTTGATCGTATCGAATGATTTCTATTGATACAAGGGCACTTGCAAGCCATTTTAACGTAGTAACAAAAAAGTTGGTTTTGGCTGTATGGGTCAAGTTTATATCACGCAAGAATGTGAAGCTTGATTCTGGGGAATGACACGAGGATCTTTTTGGTTCAAAGACAACAGTCATAATTTTAATATTTTTAAGTGGTTATTAATACTTTTTTAAATGTTCTTAAAAGTTTATTAAAATTTTTAAATGTAAGTGTGTGTAAAACTTCTGCACAATTAGACTATAGTACATTCTTCTCTGAAAATTACATTTTTATCATTAAAAGAACTAATCCATCGGAACAAAGAGTACTACAACGATTTTTTTTTGTTTTTTTTAATTAATCTATCGAAACATCCAACTATTTAACTCGTGAAGATAAATTGTTAACTAATGGGTTGTTTATTTAAGATATATAACTAGACCGTGACTCTTTAAAATATTCTTTTATAGCGTTTATAAAAAAAGTTGTCGGTTCAAACGAAATTGGATTTGGTTTCTTTAAAGAAAACCTCGAATTTTAATATTTTAGATGGAAAAAGAGGTGGCTAGAAAAATTCACTAAAAATGACTATTGTTTATACATATTAGTTATTAATAAAATTGGTGGGTAATTCATACCAATAATATGGTTATAAAAGAACATATAGTGATTAACATGGTTATCCAAAAAGTTGTAGCAAATGACTCATTGTCTACACCAAATTCTAGAAATACCATCTAAGTTGCATCTCGTACTTTTCTATTTTTCCTTTTGAAACGCGAGACGCCACTTAAGTTGATATCTTCTAATAATACAAAATCTGGGTAAGGACTAAAAGTATTTATCGGTTCAAATCGACTCAAGAATACAAACGAACCAATTTAACTGGCTTGGATTTTAGTCTAATTAATTCGTTATAAAATAAGTTATTTACAAATAAAATGAATTCAAACCAAACTTATGCTATGAATTTTTCGGTTATTGATTATTATGCTTGAAACTCTATGTTATAATCTTTTACAATTATCTATATTTTTTTCTGTAATTTTTAATACTATTTTTCTCATTTACGCGAGTCTTAGCCTAATCCCTTCATATTTGTATCCTTTTTCTTGTATAACATATTATTTTGATAAATCAATCAAAACAATTGAGTTGGAATGCCTTCGTTCATGTTTAACATATCGTAACTCTTATTAAAAAAATAAAACAATAAGGTTGATGTAAGAAAAATTACAATAAAACATATTGTTTGCACCTTTTAATAACAGAATTATATGTACATTTTAGATATTTATTTTTCAAAACAAATACATACTAGAAAACCTAATTGATTTAAAGTGAATCAACCTATTTTTAGTCAGGTTGTTTTAGTTTATACCAAAAAATTTAATCAGTTAAAATTGATAAAGTTTAATTAATTAAAATTTTATTTTATTCCTAATCTGCTCCAAACTAAGTTGTAAATATACATCTTAGAAAACGAAATATCACCTAAGTTAATACCTCCTAATACGAGAAAAATTTGAACAGGGAGACCCTACTTAAGTGGAAATTTATTTATTAGAAAAAAAATCTTACGTAACCAAATCACCAATTTTCATAAATATATTTTTCTATTTTATTTGAAAAGATATTTTTAATTATTAATTTGACGAGAAATGCTACTTTATTTTATATTCAATTACCAACACCACGTGTAATTAATGATTAACGAGTGATCAACAGTTAAATGATCTACACTTTCTTAATTTTAAAATTGGAAAACTAAAAAGGAGTAATTAAAAGAACAAAAATTACATATTGAACATTGTAACAGAATAAAAAGGCATTTTTTTTCAAGATATAATTTGGTCTCATGTATGACTGGCTTTGCACATAGCGTGAATATTAAATGCAAGTGTTTGCTTCCTTTCAAATCGATCTAACTACTTTTTAAAAGTCATTGTTTCTTTTAAATGACACTTTAAAAGCGGCTTTATGAAAAATTTAAACTATTTACGTTTTTTTTTTCGAAATGCAGGTGCATGTATTAATATAAATGCAGTATCGAACTTTTGCTTGGTTAACGTGATATATATACATTTTTTAGTAACTTCATGGCTAGCTTTGGAACCAATAAGGTTAAATGCAAAAATGTATTGGAATATCGAACAATTATATACTATGTTGCGTATGTAATTAATATTTTCTTCCCGTACAATCAATCATACACATAATTTGTAAAGGGTATTAGCTTAAAGAGTAGATGTTGATATTCATCTAAATGTGGCTATGCCACTGAAAAAAGGCACATCTTTTTTTGGTGCACTAAATTAAAGCTTCTGCATTATGTAACAAAATAATAATAAAGTAGGAAAAAGAAAAAAATAAATTGATATAAGAGCTTTTCCATGCAATTATAAAATTAATTAAACTTACAAATGTGTGATGTGATTTTAACTTTTGCGAATTGTTCTCCTAACCTCTACATAAAATACGTGCCACAGAACACAACCTTTATGACAAATAACGTAGCACACAAAAACACGCTCAATAATGTTATGTTTCGTTTCGGACATTACCATCAGATTGCTCATGCAAAAAAGTGGTGTTCGTGACTAGGTATTTTGATGTTGGAATTTTTTGAACTTTGTTGGTGCTAAAAAATTATAAAGCCATTGTTATCTCTGGAAAAGTACTCTGGTCTTTATTTCGGTCAAAAAGGTGAGTTTTCTTTAGCAAGAAAATAAGAGGTAGCGTCAAATTTCTTTCTGTCTGGGGCATGCACACTTTAATGTTGTACAATAATAAATGTATCATCTTATAACCATCGTAGCTATAGTGTCTCCTCAAAACTCCAAAGAACATAATAAAATCGCCATCGATGCATCATCTTAATTTATCAAGCATTTGTGTTTATGTGTATCCAATTCTACTTTAGTATTAAAGCATAGCACATCATTCATCAGCATTATGCATTAGTACTGATCTATCACGTTGAGTTGGAATTCATAAACTCACAGAACTTCAAAAGTTCAAGAAACTAACATGTTTTTATCATTCAATAATTCTTCAAAAGTTGAATTCAAATGATTAGTTAACTAATAGCCAACGTGATTATAGTTCTAATTAAATACCGTAACATAGCCGTAACCAGATTATGTTGTCCCTTTCTTACTAACTGACTCTACTTATGTTATGTCCGAAGTCTAAACTAAATTAAGAAAAGGAAAACCCACATAAGAAATCACTCATATGTTTGTAATCGAAGATGTTTTTGAATTTGAAAGTTAAAGGGTGGAAGCAACTATGGTTTGTGATAGAGAAGTTGGCAGATTTGATAAGCTATGATGAAGGGTTGGTTGGACCTACAAGGCACTAAGACAATGAGTTGGAGATGATTCGCTACCACTTGTCATAGGAGGAATGCCCCAACAAGAAAGGTAGGGTTGCGTTGAGGTGTGTGAACAAGCTAACTTGGATGGCAAATTCAAGTGTATCTCAATCTCATGTTCTAGCTATAGCCGAGGACATTCCAGCACAAAAGTGGTACCACCAATGAAATTGATGGAAGTGAGAATGGAAAACCCGAATCATCCACCCATTTGGGGTGCAAATATTCAACTCAGAATCTAAATAATTCTTCTGCCAAAATCTACCCTATCGCTGGTGCACAAGATTCTCATGATTAATTTAGTGATATTACTTATATATATATATATATATGTATATATATAGATATAGATATATATATCAGACCATATGTAAACAGTGGTAGTAATAGATTATCCTCCATTTTGTTTTTTGAATGCTGGTTTAATAGATTTGAGATTGTGAGATAATGATGCATGCATGTCCTATCCCCAACTTCTAGGTGTATGAATGAAGTTTGCCTTAATTTGCCTACTTCCAATGGAACAAAACAATTTGGGGGATGACAGGGAAACAACAAAGAGAGAGAGAGTGGAAAAATGTTATGTTGGTGGTAGGAGGAACTTAGCAGGGAAAGTGGAGATGACGTAGGGCTAAATAATACTAAGGTTATGACCTACAACCCATGGACATTGGAAAAGTAACCCTTCAAGTGGATACCAGTACAATTCAACTTGTCAGAAACGAAAGCTAGTTTCCTAATTCAATGGACCCTCTAGGTTATTGGAAATTATTGGAAGAAAAGTTACTCACTATGAGAAACAAGATAATTTTATTTTATTCACTTCACTTGTGAATATACTGTTCAAATGGCTGCTTCTGATTAACATTTTCATCACTTTATTCAATGCATTCATTCATGTGAAAGAAAGAGTATGCACTGTCCAAAATTCTTTATGATCATCTTTCTTTATCCACCAATTTACACTGTAATAAATAACCACACTAAGGTCCAAACTCATATATGTTATTTGTCTTCATGCGATATGTAATTTATTCCGTTTAATCTTTTTGATAGTGCTAAATTTTATTTTTTATTTCTTCAGTGGTATCTGCTTTGCTTCATGTGAAGTGTAGAACATTAGATCCCTCACGTGTTGCTTAATTAGGAGGGGAATCTTTGGGACAGAATTAAGTTGGAAAGAATCTGAATTGATTCTCTACACTGTACATGTATTATTGTTTGAATCTATAATGGAATTGCTGACACGAAAACCACACTGTCCAATCCTAGAATATTTTGTACCAAAAATTCCTCCAACATTTGGCATATGAATACACATGATGATTTCATGCACAGCCGACGCCATATCCAATTAATAATTAATCTTATGCAATAATTTGGTTGCTTTTACAAATACAGTGTCTTCAGAAGTTAAAATTTTTAGTCTAACATTTAATGAGATGGAATTTCTGATTTTTATGAGAAATGAGTTTAGTTTCGATAAAATCTAGTAAAAATTTATCTGTAAAGGAAAATTAAGTTAATAAATAAATAGAAATAATGAGTAATAATCCTAACTATTGAAAGATTGGGTTAAAGTTAATTTTTTTATTATGTATATTTTTGAAAACCTTATATCATATTTAGGATTATGATACTATTGTGAATGAATAAAATATGAGCAATATAATAAAAGATAATTGATTTATTAAGTGTTATATTTGAGTAGTTGTTAACTTATATATTTATAATAATTTATTTATAAGATATTCAAATTATATTTTAAGTATATTGTGATATATGAGCTTTGTTTAAATTGATATTTTGATTAAGGATAAAGTTATTTTAAAAAAGTTTTAAATGACTAGAATATTAACACAATACTTAGATTTTAAATATAACTTAAATATGATGATAGTTGTTTTTTCTTTATCAGTAATAAAAAAAATTAATTAGAAATACTTTATGATACTTCAATTTTATTATAAAATAAATTGTAATAGTTTATAATGTATAGTAAAACTTAATTAGTTCTTAACCATTTTTCATTAGAGTAAAACATAATACCTCCTTAATGTGACAAATCAAATAAACATGATAGTAATTTATTAATGATGTTGAAGTGGTTGATGATAACATTTTTGTTTGGGAAAATATAGTAATGACTACTATGTCATACTATAGTCACTAATCTCTTGGGTCACAATATTAATGCTTTTAATGAGATGTTAATTTAACAATTTCAAAAGAATAAGACTCTTTGATTTGTTTGCATAAGAATAAGACTCTTTGATTTGTTTGTTGAGGACAATTTTAAAAGGTCATAATATCTTTTGAGTCAAAAGATGCAACCTTTAGGGTTTTAAGTGTGTTCCTTAATTAGAAATATCTTCATCATTAAGTATATCTACATAACTTATATTTTTCCATTCTTTTATTAATCAATCTTACACTTACCTTTGCTTTGAAGACTATTTTTGCTCTAAAAGATTTTTATTCATTATTTTTTGTTCATATATGTTTGTGTTTTTGGAAAACATTTTAGATTTGATGTTTTCTTCTATTTTGTATTGAATCATGCTTGGAACATTTCAGAAGGTTAAATAACTCTCCTCATGATGGTCAGTTCTTGATTCATAATGAAATATATTTGACATCGGTAAAGAGATTTATAATGATTATTTTTCTCATGAAAGTGATATTTCTTCAAAGAAAATAATGTTTTTACTGTTATTTTTGTTGGGATAGTCATTGTAAATATTATTCCTCATACCCAAGGCTTAACAAAAATGAAATCTTTTTTTATTCATGTACAATATAGAGGAGGTTTCTTATAAAAGAAACATTTCCTTGTAAATATAGAAAACTATCTAACTAAAGAAAAACCAAGAAACAAGTAGGACTAAGTACCAATAGGAAAAACGTAAAGATAAATTTTTTACTATAACCAATTTTAAATACATGTGGGCATTCAATGAAGTAGGCCATTATGCTTAGAAATTTCTAACCCCATTTGGTTGTTCAAACATTTTTCAAGATTTTTGTATTTATGAGGCCTCTAAGGTCGATTTGGTTGTTTTGTGAGAAAAGTTCTTGATTAGTGATAGATATATAGAAAATCATCGTTAATGATGATTGATTTAATTTTTTATTTGACTATTTGTTTTCAAGAATTTTGATATTTTTATACTGAATAATTGAGTGAGGAGAGTTGTTCCAATATGTTAAAAAAATTTAGATCACTTAGGAGTCATAATGAAGGATAAAGTACAAGTTTCAAAGTGAACAATTCAAATATATTTATTTATCATAACGATATTATTTAAATGAACTTGTCAAAAGAATAAATAAAATTTATATCTACAAATATTTGTATGATAATTAGAAAAATAAAATATGAATTCTTATACTAAATTTAGATACAATGACCAAATATAAAATAAAATTGAATATAAAATAAAATATTAAACTACAAGAATTTGAAAGATAAGATGACCAAATATAAAAGAGAATTACATTTAAATGAGAAGAGTAAAGTGTTCAGACTTTCTAGCATGCAAACATTGTAGTTCTCATCAACTAAATAGTTATGATCAACCCACAAAATTATTCTTACATTAATAGTCAAAATGAAATAACTTAAAATCGTTGACTCCACTGTGAATTCATTGAATTAGAGCAATTAAGTTTCTTGCTTTAAGAAAGTTTTAATTATGTTACCCTATTCATATAGGCATACAAAGTATTGGGAGTTCTCTTCACATCAATATTCAATCAAATTCTTCAATTATAATTGAATTAAAAAAATAATGTAATTAAATTATTAAATAAAAATAAGCAATAAAATTTTCTGTAAAAATGTTTGTATGTGTAAAAGTAGGATTTCAAAAGCAGTGGTGTTTTTCATAATGGGTTTTAGATAAAGGTGCGTAAGTTATCTAAAAATAAACAATTTAAGCTCTCACAAAAGTTTATTGATCCGGGTTTGACTTGAGTTACCCCAAAATTGATGCCATTTCTTGTTATGTACTAGTAGAATTAAGTTTCCCAATTTTGGATAGCTGAAGTCCATACAACAAACTTCATTTTTTCTAGTTTGATCTCCATAAAAGCTCTTAATTCTCTATCAATTGATTCTTCAACTAATACCTTCAAAACTAGCGATAAATAACAAAGATTAAGGGCAAGAAATTAACTTTAAACTTAAAGAATAATTTATTAAAGACCAAAATAAAAATGAACATAATTAAAGTGAAAAACATAAAAAATGTAAATAATTGTATCGAAAGTAGTATAAAAGAAATATGGATATTACTCGTAATAGTATATAAAGAACAAGATTATGCTAGTTTAATGATGAACTACCTAATTAGTTATTTCAAAGTGAATATTGAATAGTTTATATTAGCCTACTTACGTATACAATTAGCGTTAAAAAGAACTAATGTATTTTTGGACGAATTTTCTTATACAATTTTTCAAAGGAGGAAAATATGTTAAAGAATAATAATTTTTCCATAAATTAAAATGTTAAAAATAAAGGTTTAAAAATTATACAAGAAATTTTTTACAAATTAATTTCTATATAAACTAATTTCAAGTTTTTTCATATTTTTAAGAAAATATTCAAAGAAGTTCATCCCAACCAAAAAAATCGCAAGTCAATAAAAAGAAAATTAAAATTTAATTTTTAGACAATGTCAAATTTATAATAGATACTTCTAAATCTTTCTAGAAAATTTGCGTACTAATCTTTCTCGCTTTTTAGTGTCCAAGCCGCAAGGTTGAAAACATTCGTGCAAACCTGATTAACTTCTTCTCAATACTAGGCAAATGTAGTGGTACTAATTTTTTATTTTTTTTTATATTCGTTTCATTTGAGACATTAGCCATGTATTGATTAACATATATGTATTCAGCCTTTAATGTTATTAAGACATTAAATATACTTATTTAATTACTTTATTATACGTTTTTATAAAGATTTATATTTTTCTTTAAAAAAGATTTGAACCGAAAGAAAATATTAGAAAAATAAAAAAACGCGCGGAAGTGAAATGTTCGTTTCACATACTAGTTTAAACAATTGTCTTAAAGAATCTCTTGGCATAATTTATCTTTTTCATATATAATAATTAATTTGCTTCTGACAAATCTTTACGCTGTTTGGATTTGTTATATTGACAAATCTCCGAGAACACTTTGCACCTAAGAAATTCTACCAACGTTTGGTATACAAATATACTCCGAATGACCTCATGCTCGCATATATAGGATCAAATCATTCAGTATCTAATTAATTTTCTTTTTCCAACTTGTTAGAAAAGTTCCGAGAAACATAGCCACAAAATGGGAAAAGATAGATCCAAATTCTTGTTAGGTATTGCTACATTCTTTGTTTTGTTCATTTACATCTTCCTTTACTTTTACCCATATGCTCTTTCAGTTACAGTATTTGTTTCGAATTACTAATTAATTTGAGTTAATTTCAAATTACTAATTTAATGAGAGATGTACTACAAGGAGAAAAAACAGAGACAAGAACAGTAATTATTTCATTATTGGATTCACATTATACTTTCCGAAACACGGAATAAAGTTAAAGGGAAAGAAGAAAGAAGAAAGACAGAATGAAAATGAAGGCAGTGAGGAAGGTAAAGATTTTCACAATGCACAAAAAATCTTTCTTGACCTCAATCTACCAGAAAATTTATAATGCTAGTCCTATGAAAGGACCTTCACGATGATGTTGTTGGTGGGACACCTTTCTTCAACACCTCACCAGGAACACTGATCTCAAGCCCATAAAAATTGTCCGACGCTGATTTTGTACTATCCTTCATCGGCAATTCTTGACTTCCTTCTTTCCCTGTTTCTGTCGTGTTCGTACGGTCTTTGCTTTTGCCCCACACCACAGTGTAAAGTCCGCACACGATCAGAATAGCTCCAAATATACTGAGAACCAGAAACAAGTTTAATTAGCACATTAATAATGAAATATTTGATGCTAATTAATGTTTTTATGAGATAACACAAACCTTCCAAGATGAACTTGCTCGGCTAAAACAAGGGAACCCAATGCAGCGGTGATGATCATACATAGAGGGCTGAAAGATGTCACAAACACTGGTCCACGTTCTCTGGTTACAACCCCTTGTACATAGTATGCCATTCCAGAACAAATCACCCCCTGGTTATTATTTATCACAAATTTGTTAGTTGAATCATTAACTCAAATCATTGGCTTTAGCCTTAATTAATTACTAAGGAAATTAAGGTACTCACTGAATACACACAAGCAAGAAGCCTTGAATCCCAGCCTATCACCCATACACTATAGTCTCGTTCAAATATAAGGGATGCGATTGAACCCTCAATGATTCCCATTACGCAAATCCATGCAGTGAGTGAAAGTTCTGCTGGGTACTTCTTCAAAGTGAATGACTAAATCCACAAAAGGGTAACACAAAGTCAGATTATTTCTTAATTACACTTTAATAATTTCTTTTTTACTTGATTACTTGGTAAAAAAGAGAATATATATGTTTATAACGATTTGTAATTAATGTGACATGTGCTTACTTGCAAAATGAAGAAACCAGCCCAACTGGCACAACTTGATATGAGCATGACTGTGCCAACCACCCAGTGTTGATCAGAGGGTTCAGTGGTACTGCTGCTAGAGTTGCTGTGGTGGCTGATGGCCCCTCCACCCTTTATGATTTGAAAGGCAGGGCCTTTGTACAGAGTCATAACCATAGCTCCTGAAACTGTTATGACCGTTCCAATGACCTTGGCTAGGCTGTGAAATTTTCTCAAGTTCACCTTCTCCAGCCTGGTTGGCACAATAATTTTCATCTCGTTAATTAGATTCACTAGAATAAATCTTCTACAGTGAATAACAAAGAAAAGAATGGAAGAATCTTATTTGATATCCATGTGTCTTGACAAAAGAAAATACTGTTGTTTAATCCAAGTTGCATAAACGACAGCGTTGGACCACATGGAATCTCATCAATCAAGTTTTTAATTAATATTTTAAGAATGGAGGTTGCAAAGAGTGTGTATGGCACATAATAGTTTGTGACATCATTTGTCATGCATGCAGAGTGGCTTCCACAATGTTGGATCCTATTATTCTGTGGAATGCAACTATAGCCTTTTCCCTTTGCGTAAGAACATACACTTGCATTAATTATAAGGGTGAACAGTGATGAAGCTTTTACCCGAAAACGAGAGCCATTATGAAAGTAATGGCCGGGAGGACATTAACTGTGGCGGATGCAAACGTTGTTGAAGTCATTTTCATCCCCATGTTGTACAAGTTTTGATCTAGCACTGGCCTGTTTCATTTCATCAAATCAAATTATAAACAAAATCTTATATTGGGCTGAACGTGTATATATATTCTGTGAAAAACGAATATAGATCATGAAATATTTTGTGTAGTTCATGAGGAAATAGCAGATAAAGAAAATAAAATAATTTATTAATATGTATAGACAAGCAAAAATATTTAGTGATAATTTGATTTAATTAACATAAACTTTCTTTATCCTATCCCCTCCAAATTATATGAACTCTCTTCTCGTTTTAATGTTTTCCCTATCAAATACTATATTACTGTTGAATTTCGAAAAAAAGAAAAACAATATCTTTAGGTCTCACTTTGACATGTGTGCATCGCATTAATTTTTGAAACAAATACCTATTTTCTAAGTCTTACGCACTCAATTTGTATTTATTTGTTGTTCATATCCTATGAATTCGACCTCTAGTACGGACCATGTTACCATCAACACACACATGCCTTTGATATTATTTCCGTAGCCAGGTTTAATTAAAATAATAAAAGGAATTAAAATTATTGGGATGTAAGAAAGTAATGAAATTATGATTGGAAACATTGCCTTTTGTTAATGATTATCTCTGGTGTATCACTTTCCTCGCTATGTGTCCGCTAGAAAAGGTGGAGCATTATGAAGGTCACTATCAGGTCATAATCTCATTTTATATTAGTTTTAGGTTATACATTAATATCTATATCTATACATCCATATATATATATATATATATATATATATATATATATATATATATATATATATATATATATATATTATTTCTCTAACGATTTCGTTTTCATGAAAATGTTTTCGTAGTAGCAAATTTAATAGACCTGATATGTTAAAATTATTATTTATGCAGAATATATGTATGTGTTTGTTAGTTATATATACAGGTATCTTGTTAATGTATTCGTTCATTTGATTTTAAACTTGAGGGTTTATTTGTAAGAGTCATTGACATGTATTATTTGTTTCTGTTCTTAATCTTTTATTTATGGTTGCCACATAAATAAGAAAACAGTGCAAGAGTGAAGCAAGTGTAAGCATGAATATTATAAAAAAAATTAAGAAATCAAATCCAAGGTGAATATTTTATTGTTTGAGTACTTATTCGTAGGAATCGTGTAATTTTCGTCACAATTAACAAAAAGGAATATAAGTTTATGCTACTTCAACGAAATGAATACACAAGAAAAGGTTATATTATATGTTTAGCCAGTTATTATGCATGCATGCATGCATGTGAGATTAAAAATGTTATGACGAATGATCCAATCCATGAAGAGACTGAGAATAAACGAGTTAAACGTATATGGTTTGATCAAGAGGCTTACTCAAGGAAACCAAGTGCCACTATCCTTAGGAAGATGGGAAGAGTCATCTTTGGTCTTATTTTTCTGCAAAGATTGTGAACCAAAACAAAACCTTAGGATTAAGCTGATGCGGGGAAGAAAGTAGTACAAAGGTGTTGGGAATTAAGAACAACAAAAGCTGGTAGTAATTAGTGGACACACACACATGTAGACTCTGAAAGATGAAAAGAGAAAGAAAGATACCTTTCAAGGACAAGTGCAAAAGGGACCATGATAATAGCAGCAACTACATGACGGTATACTGAGAGTATCCAATGACTCATGCCATGCTTGAAAGAAACCATAGTGATGATATACATGCCTGAGTAGCCAAACTGAAGGGACAATATAGCAAGGTAAGGCTTCAACTTGCGAAGCCCTTGGCTTAACTTACCACCACCATTTTGGTCCTCCATCTTCTTTGTATGCACCAAGGTGACACACAAAACACACACAAACTCTCTCTAACAAGTTATGTGTTGTGATATTGAGTTTGTGGGTGACCCTCAAAACGAGAAACGCCCTTTTTATAAGCCAAAAAAGCAAAATAATTTAAAAAGAAGACCCCGTTTCACACAACACCTTAGTTGTCCAAGGCACTAATTCTCCCACTTCAATTTTCACCCCCAATGATTCCCCCTCACCCATTTCCCAATACAAACAGATATTCCTAACAATTACTTGAAGGGGCAGAAAAGGTGAAGCAGATATAATCTGTCTCTGGAGAAATCATTTTTATTGTCCTCTTATTACAATTTCTGTTTCTTTAATATATAAATTTTCTGTTTGTTTAATTTATGGGAAGTGGGAGGTGTTTGATTCATTGACCAACAAATGGAATTTAGGTTTAGTGCTTGGTAATGACGCCAGCAAATATGTTCCTATGTGGTGTTAAGTAAGAGTGGGTGTTGTATATGTGGACACCATTTACAAAAGAGGATCAGTAAAAAATCATTCGTTAATTAGACATCTTTTACCTACGTTAAATATATAATATTGCATATTTTAGTATTTATCAAAATTTAATAATAACAATTAATCTTAAGCCACTTGTTTCTATATGCACACATGTTTGTTAATGATTGTAATGTAATCAAATTTGAATTTAACATATATAGAATCTCATGCTCAAATCTTGTTGGAGTGGGATTAAAATATATTGTAGCATGGATATTAACTCAAACAAAATTATTAAATACCCATTACATAGCTGAATAAAATTCTCCATTTGCGTTATACCCACACACCATCTTGTAATTCGAATATGTATCTTTGTCCCGTGATTAAAATACGACGACTTAAAAAGTAAGTCTTTCAAATAATAATACAAAATTCAAGTGAATCTAGGCGGTAGAAAGATTTTAGGTTAGTTTGTGGTAGTGGGAAACTAGGATGATGGAATGAAAATATTTGTTGGAAAGTTGGCATAAAGAATAAAATTCAGTTATGGAAATACGAAAGAATTTTTGTCAATCAAACCATAAGGAAGTAAGGGTAGTTGGAGAGTGAATTGGTAATAAGTGAGAGTGGGTGCTCACTTGGAGAAGAAGTTGGTTTGAATAGGAAAATCAATAGTTGAAGAGTTCTTGCAACTGATTCAAGATAATGTGCTAAGATGAGATATGAAGGACAAATGAATATAGAAAGAAGAAGATAATGCTAAGTATACAATCAAATCAGTTTATAATAGGATTAAGAACAACATAAAAAGGGATCATGAAGCTATGTTTGATGCATTTTGAAAAGTACGAGCCTTACTCACATCCAAGATGTGTGTTTGAAAAGTATTACTTAGCAACACGAGACAATTTGTTGAAAAAAAGACTAGAACTTTAAGATAGTATGTGTGGTTTGTAGAGCTACTGTAAAATTAGTTAGTCACTTATTTTTTTACATGCGGGTTACAAGTTTAATTTGAAAAATTATAGATAGGTGGATTGGAGTGCATCAATGCACCACTTTCTAGTAAAAAACTATTTCCTAGGTTTTCAACCAATAGGGTGCTGTATGAAATGTAATTTTGTTTCAAAATGTGTGAATGACACATATATGAACAATATGAACTAATAAAAATAATGTTTTGTCTTGAAACTGAAGGTTTGATGTAGAAAAGATATTCACATAATTAGGAAATGCAGGAAAACCACCTTCAATTATTTTGTTTGGTATCTATCTTAATAGAATAATGAATAATTCATGATTCTTCACACGAGTAAAATAATAAAATTATTCATAGTTCTTTTATATCAAAAGAAGATTGTATAAAACTAAAAAGTTTTAGAGAAGAGGAGAGTTTATCAAACCATTACTAGCTTGCTTCAATTCGCATAAACTTCATCAACCTACAAACTGATTCAATTTTGATAGTTTTAATTCCAGGAGGTGGAACCATGTAAACTTCTTCATTAACTCACCATATATCAAGTTGCTTTAAAAACCAGTTTTGAGTGACTTTTAAAGCTAAGAGTAATCTTAAGGTGGTAAGTTTGACAACAAGTGAACAAATATCCAATTAATCACAATACCTTCAAGTTGAGTATATCCTTTTACAACAAACTTAAGTTTGTACATTTCATTTCGTCATTTGTATTGTACTTAATCTTATAAACCTATATACAACCGGTGGTTTCTTTTCATAAGAAAACTCAACAATGCATCTAAGTTTTATTTTATTCTAAAGCTTATATCCCTCTTTTCAAGATTTCTCATCATTTTTGAGACTCAACAACCTCTTCATAAGTTTGAGGTTCTTAATTAAAAGACAAAGTTAAAGTAAAGTTAAGTTGTTTTGTAAATAGTTTGTCATAAGCAAAAGAAGTTGTTATGGAATAACCAATTTTGTCATATTTTTTTTTCAAATTCTGAGCATTAATGCAATTCATTAATTGACAGTGATAATCTTTCAAAAAATTGGGTATTCTTCTATTCCTAGTAAATTTTCTTATATTTTCTCTGCTCTTTTCTAGTTTATTATTCTGATTTTCATTTTGATTATGAGTATACTCATCTCTAATTTTTTTTTTCTGATTTTCATAGTTTATTATTCTGATTTTCATTTTAATTATGAATATATTCGTCTCTAATTTTTTTTTTCTGATTTTCATTTTTCATTATGAATAATCATCTCTAATTTTTTTTCATTGTCACTAATAGGTTCACAAAATAATTAAAATAATTATAATATGTTGATTATTCTCTATAATGGTATCACAACTTTTAATGTAAGAAAACTAATGTTCGTGAAAATTTATATATTTTAAAAAAATCTTTATTTCAAATATCAAGAACAACGTAATCTTTTATGTCCATCTTATACTAAAAAGACACACATTTTCTAGTTTTCGAATCCAATTTTAGATCTAACTCCGTGGATGTTAGAAATAAAACGTAATAATTCAAAAACTTTTTAAGCTATATAAATAATTATGAAGTTGTTTATAAACTAATTCATAAAGTTTTTTTTTCCTAAAATATTAAATGGAAGTCTATTTATCAAAGATACAAAATAAGAGGAATGTTTGATGGAAACATCATACTAGTAGGTTTACTTTTGAGTAATTATTGAATTAAATAGATGACATTTCTGTAAATTAAAAAAAATCAAATATCTAGATCAATTGATATAGTATCATAGTATGTTGGTTATTAGAAAAACTGATACAATATGGGGTGTCGAGGCGTATATGTTAGTTAGCAGAGATGAAAAGTCTTTTCCTTTATTAGATTACCTGCATCATATGCATATGCCTTATACATATATAAAAAATTACACTTAATTTTTTTTAATATATATTAATAATTCATTATTACTGGTATTAAATATTATATTAATACTTAAATAATATCAATAAAATATAAAATATATTAATAATGTGTATATTATATTCATATTTAAATAATATCAATAATATTTATATAAATATTGGTTTATATCAATATATTTCAATATCTAAAATATCATATTATAGTAACAAAAATGTGAACAATATTAATTTATAAATTTGTTTTATAAGTATTAATTATATTCATATTTAATAATAATATAGTATTAATAACAGTTTACATAGTAATATATTTTAAGTAATGTATATATATATAATAATAATAATAATGATAATAATAATAATAATAATATATAAATTCTCTTCGTTTATATATTTTTTAAATACATATATAATTTTTTATATATTAATACAATTAATCAATTATATATATATATATATATATATTAAAATTTCACAAATATTTTTTTAAACAGAAACATTCATAGTATTTTTCAAATATGTAAATTTGTATATAATTAAAATTTATTGATGGAACAAAATTGGTGCATAAATGTTGTATGTAATGGTCCAATTAATTATCGGTGGATGTACTCCTTAGGTAACATAAAATATATTTGTGAATTATAATTCATAAGATATGGTTTTCAAAACAGTTGCGATTTACATCAATCAAAAATAATTGGATCGAGTTTCCGATAACTATTATCTGACTTAAACGCCACTTAAAGGATCAGACGAAAATGTCACTTGTCCCTTCTCTTTTTAGATGGCATGCAACTTATATTTTAAGTGCATTTGTAACCAAACTTGAAAGGAAATTCAATTTGATTTTTTTTTGTCAGAAACGGAAAGTTGTCTTAATTTTCAAACTCTCTTCTTTCTAAAAGTTTTCTTTATATCTTTAAATTGAAAAACTTTGTTTAAAGTTCAAAAGTCTTAATCAAGTTGAAGATCAAGTTTTACGTTTGATATAAATGAGTAAGAAAAATGATATATAAATTAAAATTTGTCTTTAACGTTTTTTTTTTAAATTATCTTTAGATCTATTATATAGATTTATGGGTTGAAAATGATACATTAATTTAGATTAGCGTGGAAAACGAAATGAGTGAAAAGTGAGAAGTGAATAAGAAGTAAGGTTCTTTAGATGATCTTTGCATTGAAGAAAAGTGAGAGGAGAGCAACTAAAACTAAGTGGAAAGTGTATACTAGATTTTAGTAATACGATAGAAAAAAAGTTAAATTAAGTAAATAATATAATAAATTACAAAAATACTCTTAATTTAATTCTAATAAAAATGGACATTAATTAAAATTTAAAAATGATTAGTTGTAAAGTAATTAATTTATAAAATTAAAAAGTATTTAAATTTATTTTATTGATAACATTCCATAAAAATACATGGATTTAAAGAATAATTAAAATTTTAATATAATCTTATATTTCTGTCTAACTTTAAGATATTTAGTTACATTTCATTTTATAAGAAAAATGGAAATCACTAATATCAAATTAAGCATAGTGATTAAAGATTTCAAGATTGATTTAAATAAACAATGACATATAATACTTTCCTTTCATATTAACTAATGCATGTCCTTATGAAATACAATTGAGTAATTTACATGTAACTGTGGAATATAATTAATCAATTAATTTCTAATAACAAACATGTGTTACAATCTTTAAATTGGTGTAATGAACATTTTAATTCTGTAATTTCAACTTTAATAAAAAATTTAATTATTGTAATTAGAAATTAATTGTATTAAATAATAAAATTGCAATAGTCACAAAAGCATGTGTGCATAATTTGACTGTGCACTTATGTATATTTGAAGGTTTAAGGTTGCACATGAAAATGAAAATAATGATGTGGGGGCATATAATAGTGTATTTTCGGCATAACCTTCTCCACCATTTTCATTTATATGAATGCATGCATGTGTAATCTCACAAAATTAGGTCAATTAGAAAGCCATAAGGGTAAAATTGTTCTTATCACCAAGTTTCTCCTCTTTTCTTCACACAGCATAGCGATACTCTTATTTTTTCTGTCCCACCAATTTTGCTTAAACCTTTATATCCAAACATGAACAATACATCGTCTTTTTTTTTTTTTTTTCTTCATCTACATTATTTATGGATTCAAATAAATCATTCATCTCTTACATTAAATTGTTGAAAATTCATTAATATTAAATAATCTCAATAACTTAAAAAAACTTAATTTTCCGTGATTTCAAAACATTATATAATAATATCAATATTTTTTTATATGTGTGATATAAAAATCATTTAATTTTATCATTAACTTTTTACATATTTTTGAAATGAAGATTAAGAGCTAATCACTAACAAATAAAATGATCATGAGCATTACAAGATGTTAGGTATTCAAGTGTAAGTATATTAAGTAGTGTTGAGTATCTAAGTGTGAGTCTAAGTTTCACATTTGGGTAAAAAAGAGAAAGTTGAGCAATATATAAGAAAGAAGACCTATAAATCTACTATCTTAAGGTTTTGGGTTGAAGGTGGTGTCATTCCCTTGGACCCATTTCTCATTATTATGAGATCTCCTCGGTTATGTCCCTCAGGAGTTAAAAGGAAAATAAACAAAAGAAAAAAAAATATACACATATATCTCTAATAAAAAAAGTATGTAATGATATTTTAATATTTTTACAACAAAATATACTTTTCCTTCCTCATTTCTTAAGTAACATTTTTTTTAATTTAAATATATCCACATCAATAATTGCAAACTAACCTCACTTACTTTTATTAAATACATAGTTATGTCATTTTCATTGGAAGAGTTATTTTATGATGTTATGATTGAATTGTTGTGAGTTCCATTGTATCATATATTTTTTAATATTTATTTTATAAGTTTTACTGGAGTAAAGGTCTTGTAAGACTTAAACTCTAGTTAATATTAACGTTTTATTTGTTGAGATAAATATATGTTTTAAAATCGATTTATTTATTTATTTATTTTGAGTCATATTTAAAGTTTGGTGTGTTAAATTTATATCATATCAACCTGTTACTTTCATAAAAATGTTTTATAGAATCTTAAGTTTTAAGTTTATAAGGGTATTTATGATCCTCATAATAAGATGTCTGTAATTATTTGTGGAGGTTGTAATGTCAAAGAATGTGAGAGATTTGAAAAAAAATATAAAAAAATTGCAAAAATAATTAACAGAATAATTATATCAACAAAAACATAATCAAAATATATAAATCAAAACAACCTCTTCATTTATATATAATTACAAATCTAAAAATAAAAACTCGCGCTCATGTTTAAATAACCCAGTGTCACTTATCAGTGTGATAATAAATTATGTATTAAAATATATATGATGATAATTTTTAGTTAATTAAGAATGTAAGAAAATAATCTGACAATACAGAATCACTGAATTCGTAAAAAAAATATGTATCTTCCTGAATTTGGTTTGATTAATATGTAAAGCAAGAATGCATGTGCTGTTGTAAAAAAAAAAAAAAAAAAGATGCATAGAATTTAAAGAAAATTGTTGAAATCTGTTTCCACAAATCTTGTTCCTGCTCATGCATGTATCGCATGAGATTCAACGCATAAGAAAACTGATAGATTTATGTAATTAATCAAGTGTGTGTGGATCAACGTTTATCACAATAAGATGAAAATATAAAAATGTCCTTTCACTTATCTTCAGCAGTTCTTTGAAGGCATGGAAAACGTTCTCATGTTCATTCAAAAGTTGAGTAAATGTTTAATTTGTTCTTCTCAAATTATAATGGGTCACTTGCTATAGTTTGATATTCAAAAAGTCACACGTGACTTAAGTCATAACATTATTGAGTTTTTGAAAATTTAAGTGATAATAAATAATTTGGTTTGAAACTAAAGTGACGGTAGGTTGGTTTATTTTGAATTTTATTATTTTTAGAGATTAACGTGACAGTTCATATTTCAGGATTTAAACGATGATTTTTATTTCTTTAAGAAAGTTTCATGGAGAAGTTTTAAATAAACGAAATAAAAGTAACGTTTTAATAGTGATAATATGATTTTATTCAGTGAGATTAATGAAAATTCATTGTGGTAATCAAAACATTCTTTAGTGTATTTTAAATCATGTTCAATTTTGGTCTCTTTAATTCAATTTTTACATTTTCAATTATTTAAATTAATCCTCTCACTGTAAAATTCCATCCGATATCAACAAAATGTAACAAAAAGGTGATGTATTATCCATTGATATAAATTAATAAACAAAATATCCATAGAATATTTAAATAGTAAAAAATATCACAAATTAACTTATCTTTAAAAACTAATAGAGATAGGAGATTACTTAATTTTAAATTTCAAATTTCAAAGATTACATCAGCTTAAGAAAAGTGTAACAGCTAATTTAGTATATAAAAATAGATGAATTATGTTGTTAATTATAACAAGTAGGGTTTAGAATAGCAGAATGATTGTTATAGTCGAGATAAGCATTGTGGTGGTGGATACATTAGTGGCTAAAACTGTGGGTTTTGAATTTATTATTTATACGAATAATGGTTAGGAAGGAAGCATAAATTTGTGGGTGTGATGGCCCAGAAATTAAAGGTGGTGGTTTCGTGTTTGGATTCCATCTTGCAATGAGGTTAAGGTTGGTGGAATCCCACCCACCATGCAAAAATATTGAGAAAGCACTACCAAATACTAATTTAATTCATTATTATACACTATTTATGTTTATGTGAAACTAATTCATTATTCCATGCTTGATTCATTATACTTATATCAGTTCATTGCTTCTTAGTATTATCCATGATTAATTTTTAATGAAGAGTCTGATTAGTCTAAATACACTATATACTTTCTATAATAACATATGCTCTATTGTCCGCATCTCCTTTTCCAAATTGTGGTTGAAGATACTGTGATTTATTTATTCATATTCTTCCATGAATGAGAATATAAAATGCTTAGCATTTATCAATCTGTCTCAAGTCAAATCAGTGCTGACAATTCGAATGGATCTTATTTTACTTTATGGGTACGGATCTCAGTTGTTTATATATACAATACAATGTCAAAGCTAAACTAACCACAAACAGTGGCATGGTATCTAATTAGGGTTTTGTTAATTGCTATTCTTAAGGTAATGAAATTAAAGATGAAAGGATTCTTAGAAGTTTATAATATTTAAGTCATTAAATTTTTTCACAAAATTAAGGTTTATAAAATTTGTTTTGTAGAGAAAAATCAATGGGGGGAAAAAGTATGAAATAAAAATAAATAATATTGCTAAAAAGATAGAAAGAAAAATTGTAATATAAAAATATTAAAAAAGTTTAATTCTTTCGTTAAATGATGGTTAACTAATTAAAAAATATTTAATATATAACTTTAAAGCTATAAAATAAGAAGTGTTACTAAAATTTATTTATTCTTAAAAGTTAGAGAACTAAATTTTTAATTCAACTCATATAAATCAAAAAGTTGACTAGAAAAATTTAGAAAAAATAAATAAGTTTATGTCTTATAGATAGATCAATACTAGAGTTAAGTGTTTTTACAAAAAGAATCAGATTATTTGTATGCTTTACAGCCAATACACTTATAAAAAAATTGTGTGAATTTTTTATATTCAATTTGCACTATTCGCATAGTAAACGAGTTTAATTCGCACACTATCCACAATATTCATATTAAAAACAATAATGAGACTCAAACTTAAACATTATTGGATTAACATATTGAATTAAAAAAGTTAATGATATTTTATCTTATTTTGAAATTCTTTTATATTTTATCATGTAATTTAATATTTAATATTTTTGTATTTGGATTAAATTTTTTATTTTAATTATATTTAGACTGAAGTGGTGTGAATAATATATGATAATTTCTTTTAAGTATATTTTGTACATGAGCATCTGGGTTCATGTAGCCTGTAAATTGTAAGGTCTATAAAATTAAAGTTTATTTAAGAGGTGCTAGAAAATATTGTTTTATAATATGAGTATATACAAATATATGTCTAAAGAGACAACTCCGACAATATATATATATATATATATAGAAATATGCATATAAATCTTATATAAACATTTTTTTTTTAAATTCAAACAAGGTTTAATGTTTTTCCTGAAAATTTATATGAGAATTTCTGAATGGAGCGTAGGAAGAGAAACATGGATGTGGAAAGTAGAACCAAATAAAACATATTTTTATTAATAATAACTGGGCGTTAATGTTTTTAAAAGTAACATAATCCAAAACAGAACAGTGAATTTTAGATACTGGCTAATAATTGGCATATGAAGATACAGAAAAGGCAAAGCATTGATCATATTATTTGATAAAAGTAAAACTTTACAAACTTTTGGACTACTAATTTGTATGCACATGATAGTAAGCAAATGCAGTTGTCGGTGTTGGTCCAAATCACTGTTTAGCTAACTATTTTTTTCATACTAAAGAGTTTTGACCTGTTATTTAAATTTAACACTAGTGTAATAATTGCTATCTTTTACGCGTGTTATAAAGTTTATAATTTACAATTTCTTATCCCATACTTTTTGAATATATTTCTTAATTGTTTTTTAGTTATGTCATTCAATATTTACATATGTATATTAATATATTTTGCAAGGCAAATAGTTTCTCTCAATAGAGACACCAAGTTGTAACCTTACCTTGTTGAGAAATTTATCCATGCTACATAAACTAATTTTAAAAGAGTAAACTAATCTTTATATCCAAACTCGTAGGTAATGCTATAGTTGAATACTAGTGTTAAAAAAGAATAAAAAGGCAAAGATTAACGACTTTGATGAAGCCAAGGACAATTTATGAAAAGTAAAATAGATTGACAGTAGGATTACACCATTTTGATGAAAAACCGCGGGTCCTTCCTCTCTTCATTCTAGTTTGCGTTTTCAAACACTCTTTGTTTCACATTCTTAGCAGTATTTTGTACTTTAGTTCTATAATTCTTCTAAACCAATATTAAAACTAAAGGGAACACATTTCAATAAAATCCACAATTTATGTTAAGAACCAATTATAGTGTCTAATAAGGATGATTTTCAAAAATTAAAAGATTAAAATTTTAAGTTACGTTTAGTATATAAATTACAATGTTATTTATTTAGTAATTTATTTTACAAATTTTATTTTTTATAAGCTTCCTTTTTTCATATTTTCTCTACTTTTTTTTTTTTTAAATCATG
>Ga0209700_104943_pt1 | contig 23256 bp, 21 predicted proteins | sample SiratroredBW_FD_187528 | JGI IMG/M metagenome (GOLD analysis project Ga0209700, IMG submission 187528) | Root nodule microbial communities of legume samples collected from California, USA - Siratro red BW (SPAdes) (version 2) | ecosystem: Host-associated > Plants > Roots > Nodule | place: USA... | reverse complement strand
CTAAAATACTAGAAAAAAATATTTTTTAAACTTTGAATATTTTTTGTATATGAATGAAATAATGTAATTGGTGAGATTTGATATTTTTTCAAAATATTCATACAATATAATATGTAACAATTTATATCATACAAATATACATGCATATCATCATCATCAATATTTATACCACATATGAATATTAATTCATTAATCTCTTATACATAAATATCATCACATGCTCATCATAAACACTATTATGTGTAAGTTGATTGAGTTCATCTCACTTAAGTGATATTGCTTCCTTAAATAGAAGAAGATTTTTTTTATTTATTTAAGTGATATATCACTTAAGAGATATTATATCATTTGAGCGAGAGAATAGGTACAACATGTCTCTTGCTTAAGTGACCATCTCTAGAGGAGAGGGAGTTGGTCTCTCTTCTCTCGCATAAACGTCACTCAATACTTGTGACCACAACTCAATCATATGCTTGTATGATGTTACTTCTTGCATAGTTTAACAAGTTGTGAAATAATCATTCTCACAACTTCCTCAACACTTAAAAGGTCATATTATGGCTTTAGTGTTGACAAGTAGTTGCATAGTCACATGCACCACTCTTTCACTCACCTATTCTAGATTAGAGAGAATTGCATCTACATTTTTCTTTCTCTTAAGTTTCAAGTCATTACTTGAGCTATATACTCTTTCATTTGAACTTCCATGTCAATGTTTGGACGATACCAAACAACACATATGTAATGATAACTCATCATTTGAGTGTTGTTTGAGAGATATTAGCCCAAATAACATATTTCACAAAAAAAATACATTTAACATGTCAATTTACAAAACATCTATTTTTTCTTATCATCATCATCCTCGTAATTACCACATTAAAATATCCAATTTCCAAATCATCATATGTCTATGTATAAAAATAATTTTTCATCATACATATAATATACTCATATAATTAAGTTCTTCATGCATTTAGACATCAATTCAAATTATTATTGCTACAATTAACTCCCTTTATGTGATAATAACATGCATATTAGAATCCAACCAAGCCTCTTCTACCAAAGTATTAAACCATACACCAAGAGTGTTTTCGATAACCAATCACTCAAATAGGAGGAGAAATGGAAATGAAAATCTTAGTAAGGAATAAATTACTTAATCGAATCAAGAATGTAATAGATAGACAAACAAACAGATGCATAGATAGATAACATTTCTAATTTAATAAAACAAATATAAATATTTCAATTTGATAATAATAGTATATCATATTAAACATTTCATAAATGGTAAATATAAAAAATTATATTGAAATAATAGTATAAATAAGTAAAATTTTAATTTTGTTTTATAAATGATAAATGTAAATAATAAACATAAGAAATCTTGTAAATAATCATTAAACTAATACATATTTTAACAATATTTTATATTATTTAGCAATAATATTTTTTTAATAAACATGTAGTAAAGAAATAAAAATATCAATATATAAATATATTTAAAAATTGCAATTAATTTTATTTTCATTCTTATTTTTAACTTGAAATACAATTTATTAATTGGTCTGATTTTCATCGTATTATTTGGAATATATAATGCAACTTGGTGAATGATTTGTATTCAACCTTGTACTCGAATTAATGACTAGAGTAATATTCATTGCTAAGTCAATTTATAATATGACATTAAAATGGTTGCTAAACTCATGTCTATTATGGAAAACGTTGACGCTTCGTGTAACATGATCCACCAAACTATCATTCTTCAACAATCTTGTTTAACTATCGACAATTTACATACAACATAGATCCTCCAACTTTTCTTCTTTATAAACAATATTGATGTTCCTCATGGTGACACACTTGATTGGATAAACTATCTTTTCCATCAAATCTCTAATTTCTTTTTTTTTAAGCTTTTATCAAATCTCTAATTTCTTTTTTTTTAAGCTTTACTACTTAGTTGGAGTCATCTTATAAAGTGTCATTGACACTAACCTCACTCCAAACATCAGACCAAAGGAAAACTCTACTTCTATCTTGGAAGGTAACCATGACACTTCCTCTAGAAACATGTTTGTAAATCTCTAGATTTATGGTATACTCTTTATGTAACTCTTACTTTTGACCTCTATCTCAAACTAGATCATGAAACAACTAACTTTAACTTGTAAATTGTTGTGCAAATCCATATTCTTCTATTTTGAAGATACCACTTTATATTCACCATCAACTAAAAGAATGTAAATAACATGGAGTGAATTTGTCCTGAAGATGATAACTAGATGCTTCAAAGGTAAGCATATCAAATTCACTCCAAATTTGTGTCCATCAACAACAACAAAACACCTATAAAATATATAAATGTTACACCAAATTGTTGGTGTAAAACTATAACCTAAAAGACAACATCAAAATCTACAAACAAGCACTTAAAACAATGAAAAATATTACGCTAGAATCAAGCATATGTTCAACATCAAATTACACACAACATAGAAATAACTATTCAAAATATATCTTTAAAATGTATTCTATTTTTTTTTTAGAATTAAGATAGAAAATCATCTTGATTTAGTGTTGAGTGTGCATCATCATCACTTTACATAGATCATTTCTTTCTTAATACTTTTATTTTTATTCATAATAATTATTTAATTAAAATATAAATGTAATTTCCGAAAACGTTGTCAAACATTCAATTAAAAACTTTTAATTATGTATTTAAACCAAACTTTTTTAAGTATGTATTTAAATCAAACTTAAACAAATATCTACACACAAAAGAAACCATAATCCTCAAGTTATACTAAGGATGAACTGTTCTAATACCACAGTATAACACCTTAAAAAAACCACCTTCTAAAAACTCATTAAAGGGCTTATACGAAGCTTATAGTAATTCAAAAACTAACTTAAATATGAACAATGTATGAGTGTTTTACAATTATTTACAAAAGGAGAGTGAAAAAAAAAACTATATTCTCTTATATATGTTGCTCTTGTACTTGTAATTATATATGCTCGTATACATAGTACATTCATTGCATTTCACAACACAAACAACACATGCAAAGACAAGCTATTGAAATACATTTTTAACATAAAAAAGCATATAAAATATGAATTTTCAATTAACAAAATGCAACAATTCAATTTAATTGTCAACATACAACAATTATAGAGACCAATAATGGATCTATACATTAAGGATATTCAATAAACATAATATCAACTGACGCCTTCCAGAAGATCTGTATTAAGTATGTCCTATCGGAGACTGACATCTTATCCAAACTAGTATTTAGATTTACAAGTAAACATAAGAATAATAAATTAGGGTAAGTTCATTGAAAACATGTCTATACATCTACACATGTCATGGTGTGTTCGAACTCCCCTCATCTTCTCACCACCTTATATCTTAATCTATGTTACATTCAAATTATACCCTTAAAATGTATTCTAATTTTTTGAAATTAAGATAGGAAAACATCTTGATTTAGTATTGAGTGTGCACCCTCACCACTTTATAAAGATTCTTTCTTTCTTAATACTTTTATTTTTATTTAAAATGTAAATGTAATTTGAAAAAACATTGGCGAACATTCAATTAAAAACTTTTAGTTATGTATTTAAATTAAACTTAAACAAATATTTACACACAAAATAAACCATAATCCTAAAGTTATACTAAGTGTTGGATTGAGCGCTTACCACTTGGCCAAAAGTTATAGCTATTAGTTAGGACACAATTCTTTCTACTTAAGAGCGTAGCAGCCAAGCGCCATGATTCAAATGTAACTTAGCCCACCTGGCCTGCACCATGGGACAATTGATGTCACCTGCAACAATCTCCCCCTCAGCAACTATCCCACTAGGAATCAAATTCTTCGATTGTGACTTGACCCACCTGGCCTAGCCCACAGGACAGTTGTGCAACCTGCAATATCTCCTTCTGAATAATTGCCCTACTGGGAATCAAACTCGTGACGTTGACTTTGATACCAATTGTTGGATCGAACGATTACCACTAGACTAAAAATTATAGCCATTAGTTAAGATGCAACTCTTTAACTTAAGAGCGAGGAGCCCAAACGCTACGATTCAATTGTGACTTGGCCCACTTGGCCTCTGCCATAGGACAATTGATGTCACCCACAACACTAAGGATAAATTGTTCTAATACCATAATGTAACACCTTAAAAAAAACTACCTACTGTACTATAAACCCATTAGAGGGCCTATACAAAGCTTATAGTAATTCAAAAACTAACTTAAATATAAACAATGTATGTATGTGTGTGTGTGTGTTTTTTACAATTATTTACAAAAGAAGAGTGAAAAAAAATTTTAAAAATATATATTCTCTTTTAGACATTGTTCCTATACTTGTACTTATATATGCTTGTATACATAATATAATCGTTACATTTTATAACACAAACAACACATGCGAGAGTAAGCTATTGAAATACATTTTTAACATACAAAAACATATAAAAGATGATTTTTCAATTAACAAACTGCAACAATTCAATTCAAATGTCATCACAACAATTATATAAACTAATCATGGATCTATACATTAAGGATACTCAACAAGCATAATATCGACTGACGCCTTTTAGAAGACCTGTATTAAGCATGTCCTACCGAAGACTGACATCTTATCCAAACTAGTATTTAGATTTACAAGCGAACTTAAGAATAATGAATCAGGGTATGTTCATTGCAACCTATGTTTGTACATCTACACATGTCATGGCGTGTTCGAACTCCCCCTAATCTTCCCACCACCTTATATCTTACTCTATGCTACATTCAAAATATACCCTTAAATCGTATTCTAAGTTTTTGGAATTAAGATAGGAAATCATCTTGATTTAGTATCGAGTGTGCACCATCACCACTTTATAAAGATTTTTTCTTTCTTAATACTTTTATTTTTATTCATAATAATTATTTAATTAAAATATAAATGTAATTTTAGAAAACATCAGCAAACATTCATTTAAAAACTTTTAGTTATGCATTTAAATTAAACTTAAATAAATATTTACACAAAAAAGAAACCATAATCCTCAAGTTATACTAAGTGTTGGATTAAGGGCTTACCATTAGGCCAAAAGCTATACCTATTAGTCAGGACACAATTCTTTCTACTTAAGAGCACAGCAACCAAGCGCTACAATTTGATTGTTACTTGGCCTACCTGGCCTCTGCCACGAGACAATTGATGTCACCCACAACAGTCTCTCCCTCAACAATTGTCCCACTAGGAATCAAACTCTTAGATTGTGACTTGACCCACCTAGCTTACGCCACAAGACAATTGTGCAACTTGCAACTAGGAATCAAACTCGTGATGTTGGCTCAGATACCAATTGTTAGATCGAGCAGTTACCACTAGGCCAAAAGCTATAGTCATTAGTCAGGACACAACTCTTTTTTACTTAAGAGCATAGTAGCCCAAACGCTACGATCCGATCGTGACATGACCCACTTGGCCTCCGCCACATGACAATTGATGTTACCGTATATTTTAAGTGTTTAGGATCTATATATATTCATTATTATTTCTCACATATATGCATGATTATAATAGACATTTATGCATGGAATGGTTCATATATATTTATTTATATATATATTTAATATATATATATATATATATATATATATATATATATATATATATATAATTGATTTAAATTTACTACACTAGACTCATTTAATATTAAGTCTCACTACATTTTATTTTGTATAAATTTTTTTTTAGATAAGTTGATAAATTGATTTTTTTGTGTGTATCACATCAAATTTATCTACTCAAATAAAAATGTGTTTTTAATTAGATAAAAATTATATTTAATTCTTTTTTCACTTATTTTACCCCATTAAAAATAATAATAAAATAAAAAACTCTTATATTAACCTATAGAAATTTTTTCAAACAAAATATGCATAACATCTCCTATTAACACAAATTCTTAGTTTTAAATATATTTTAATATGTATTTTTCTCAAACATACTTATGCATATAATTTTTTAATAAATAAACAGAAAAAAATTAAAACAATATTAATAAATAAATTGTCTTTGTTTAATATTTCCATTTTTAAGTATTTTCTTTTAAATCATATAAAACATCTGATAAATAAATATATATATATATATATATATATATATATATATATATATATATATATCAATTTTTTTAATAGTTAATGTTGTTCATCTAATAAAAAAGGTTTGTTTTATAATAGTAATAATTTCCCTAATCCTAATCTATTAAAAAAATAATTAATGAAAAAATATCATTTTGATAAAAAATTTAGAATGAAAGAAAATTAAGTGAGAAAAAATAATTAATAATCAGAACAAAAATAATTTGTTTAAAAATTGTTTTCTTATACCGTTATTAACATATTTAAAAATAATTTGTTTTTCATGTCATTGACAAATTAATTTTTTTAATATAGAAATGTTAAATTATTATTTTTTCTTAATATATAAGTGTTAGTAATGAATGAATAAATAGGTAAAATTATTCTTTTATTAAACTTGAAGATAAACATTCTATTGAGTGTTATGATTTTTTTTTTTATTTTACCTTGAATTTTTGTACTCATATATAGTTTTACTGTAATTATTTTTTTAAAGGTTTAGTAACACTTTCATCCTCTAATTTTTTTTAATCAAATAGGTCTAATCAAACATAGAATTATTAAGATTTGTTAAAAGTTGAACTTGTTCAATCGGATTACTTCACCAATCCAATACTTTAATATAGTCTAATAATAATCTAATATAATAAAAGAATGGATAAAAAAAAAAAAAATACAGCAAATGACTTCATTTCTTTCTCCCCATTTTCATTCCCATCTTCATAGCCCGTCCATCGTATATCACTCTCAATCTCCATCATATAAGCAATTAGGGAGTTAAAGTAAGACAATACAACTTATACAACATAATTCATTAAGATTTGAATGAACTAACTCAATTCAATTTACTATGAGATAGAAATTTTGCCAATTCAACCTATTACAAGTTGGTTGATTTATTTTGTTTAATTAAAGTAGATTGATTCAACCCACGTATTAATACAAGTATAATTGAAGTATTCACCAATTTCATCAAGTAAGAACACCAATAAAAATATAAAAATATGTAAAGATTAAGGTGTTAACATATTATTAGATATTAGATATTGGATAGAAAAATAGATTAAGTATTAAAATTATTCAAACATTATTAAACAACATTCCAATATTAAAAGAGACAACATTCTAATATTAAAAGAGACCAAAGGTGTAACATCCCAAAAATGTATATTGTCTAACATACAAGTGAATTCAACAAAAGGAAAACAAATTCCAAAATAAAGTTTACAATCTTTCACATATTCCTGCATCTGCATTTATATCTGCTCATGTACATAGTACAATCATCGCAGTTTACAAAACAACAAGAAAAATAAGGGTAAGCTAGTGAAAATAAAATTTTATAACATAATCAATACACGTAAAAAGAGCAAACATATCAGTTATTCATAAAATTTCTTAAAAGATTAACATATAAGTTTCAATACTAAATACATTTCCATTTCGAGTATTCATATCAAACATCATACAAAAATGGACTACATCACATCCAATGACCACACACGGACCACATCATACATATCGGTCACACATAGACCATATCACATATATAGGTCATACATGGACCTATCATCTTCCAGAAGACCCATTAAGTATGCTCCTACCAGAGACTAAATCCAATACCCAAGACTTAGATTCAACAATTCTAAGAGAAAGGATCAATCCAATACCCAAGACTTAGATTCAGCAATTCTAAGAGAAAGGATCAATCAAATACCCAAGACTTAGATTACAAGTGAATCTAAGAGAAGGGACTAATCCAATACCCAAGACTTAGACTGTCATTCGAATATAAGAGAAAGGATCAGAGTAAGTTCAAACATCCAATACCGAGTCTCACCAGCTGTCCCAGTGTGTATGAACTCCCTCACCAGCTTCTCACCACCTAATATCTATGTCTACGTGACTTAGATCATCATTGAAGCTAGAGGATCTCTGTTAAACATAGGCATGCTAGAGGATTTCTATTAAAGATAGGCGTGCTATACTTAATGTACACAAACAAACACAACTCATACATTATCCCAAATGTATGACATCAACTTCATCATTCAATCATTAACATCAATACCCATTCAATCCACAAATAACAATGTGCCAGAATCTTTCCACAACCATAACAACACTTAATGATTAGATCATCAAATATCATTCCAAAAATATCTTTAAAATTATAACAACATATATCTAGTAGATTCATCAAACTCATTTTTCAAATCAAAACAATTCATGTTCATTCAAAAACAATTCCTCAATCAATCATGCATAAAGGCATATTTTATTCAATAACTGATCTCAAAATTTTAAAACATATTAAAGTCTTATCACAAGTCATATTCAATCCATCAAACAACAATCAAAAGTTCTTGCATGCTGTTTTCTAACATCATTACTCAAATAAGGTCAATTAATCACAAAGATCAAGATAATCAAACTTATTTAATGCACAAGGACTAGTTAGACCTGCAAGAAAGACTTGAGCACTTATAATCACATATTCAAAATCTTTGAGTTCTATTTAAAAGTAACTAAAAACAAGTTACTAGCTTCCCTTACCTGATGACGATTCCTCAAAACAATTCCTCCAAACTAGGTAGTGACACTAACCCAATCTCTAGAGATCTAGAACAAGTTATCATAACAAAACCAAATTTTAGTATAATCTTAATTAAGTTGAGAGAAATACTTTTCTCAACTGTCTCTACTAAGATTGGTGACAAAAACCTAAGGTAAAATAGAGAATAAGGGATTTTATTTTAAAACAGATGATGTATGAGAGAGAAAAGCTAGAGAGAACGGAGAGAGATTTTGAGAATGTGAGAGAGACACGGTGGAGAGAGAAAAGAATTTTCGGAGGTGCAGGGGTGCGTGCATGCCTCTATTTTTTTTTTCTTTTTTACTGTGCCTTACAATTATCCCCAATAGCAAAAATTTTTGTCCTCGAAAATTGAGTTACTAGCAAAGAGGTGAAGATAGATTCCCTAACAATCTCCTCTAACTCCTGAGTAGAAACACCTGACCAAGCATCCCACAACAACTTCACCATGCTAATGACCTTGCCCCTGAACTGTTTGATCTGTTGATCCTCAATTATGACTGGTTGAGCTTCAAAGCTTAAATTGTCCTTGATCTGCACTTCATCCATTTCTAGGACATGACTAGGATCGGGCATATACTTCCTTAACTGAGATAGATGAAATACATTGTGTAGGTTGGCTAACTGAAGGGGTAAAGCAATTTCATAAGCTATTGTTCCTATCTTTCTAAGAATTTGATAAGACCCAACAAACTTAGGAGACAATTTTATTGATCTAATAGCCCTTCCTACACCTTAGCTAGGTGTTACCCTCATAAATTACCCTTATAACCAGGAACTCTTCATCCTCTCTTGAATCTATTTCACCTTCTCAATAGCCTTTTGAAGCAACTCTGATCCTACCAACACTGTCTCTCCATCCTAATACCAACAAAGAGGAATTCTATCCTTCTTGCCATAGAAAGCTTCAGACGGTGTCATACCAATACTGGCCTGATAAATGTTGTTGTAAGTAAATTCCACCAAATGCAACATCTCATCCCAAACACCTAAATGATCCATCACAGAAGTCCTCAACAAATCTTCTAAAGATTGGATCGTTGACTCTGATTGCCCATCAGTTTGAGGATGATTGGGAGAACTTATTCTCAACTTAGTTCCCAAAGCATCTTGAGCAGTCTAGCAAAACCGTGATGTAAACATGGGGTCTCAATCATATACTATGCTAGAAGGCACTCCGTGCAATCTTACAATTTCCTTAATATATGTTTGAGCTAACTTGGTCATAAATATTCTCAGATTCATAGGCAGAAAATGAGCACTCTTAGTCAGCCAATCAACTATCACCCATACTACATCATGACCCCTCACTGACCTTGGCAGATGGGTAACAAAATTCATAGCAATGCTATCCCATTTCCGCTTAGGAATATCCAACTGCTGCAATAAACCACCAGGCTTCTGATGCTCTACCTTACATATTGAGCTATGTCTCTCTTCATACCTGACCACCAAAAGGACTTATTCAAATCTCGATAAATCTTAGTCATACCTGGGTGTAAGTTAAGATGACTCTTATGACCTTCTTCAAGAATCATTCTCTTTAGCTTTTCATCTGCAGATATATACAGTCTCCCTTAAACCTCAACAACCCATCAGCTCCCAACTCAAAGTCTCTTGCTTTCTCTAATCCCAACACATCCATGGTATGCCTCAGATTAGAATCCCCCAACTGCTTCTCCTCGATTCTTCCAAAGAACTCATTAGTTATGATTAACCTACCACAACTAATATGATCTCTGTGAAGCTTCACCTCCAAATTCAAATATCTGAACTGCTCAATCAGTTTCTACTCTTCAATCATCAAAGCTGACATCTGAAATTGATTTCCTACTCAAAGCATCTACCACCACATTAGTTTTTCCTAGATGATACATTAGCTGGAAGTTGTAGTCTTTCAAAAACTCCATCCACCTTCTTCGTTTCATGTTCAGCTCTTTTTGATCAAATAGGTACTTCAAACTCTTGTGATCATTGAACACTTGAAACTGAACCCATACTAGTAATGCCTCCAAATTTTCAATGTAAACATCCGACCTGCCAACGCTATGTCATGAGTAGAGTAATTCTTATGAATTTTAAGTTGCCTTGAAGCATAGGCCGCTACTTTCTTCCCCTGCATTAAAAGACCACCCAAACCCTGATGTGAAACATCACAATAAACTTCAAATGGCTTGTTGGTATCAACAATCACCAATACAAGAGCCCTAATCGACCTTTTCTCCAACTCCACTAAACTTTGCTTACACCTATCGGTCCATGCAGAATGTTGACCTTTGAGAATCAATTGTGTCAAAGGTGTCATTATCCTTTAGATATCTTTAATGAACCTTCGATAGTAGCAAGTTAAACCCACGAAGCTTCTTATCTCGTTAACCGTCTTAGGACGTTCTCACTGTAGCACTACTTCAACTTTACCTAGATCTATGGAGATTCCTTAAGTTGAAATCACATGCCCTAAAAAGTTCACCTCTTCCAACCAAAACTCACACTTAGAGAGTTTGGCATACAGTTGTTGCTCCCTCAAAATCTCTAAGACCAACCTTAGATGCTTTCCATGCTCTTCCTTAGTCCTTGAGTAGATAATGATGTCATGTATAAATACTACAACAAACTTATCTAAGAAAGGACAAAAGATTCTATTCATGTAATCCATGAATAGAGTTGGAGCATTTGTCACACCAAAAGGCATAACCACATACTCGTAGTGCCCATAACGAGATCTGAAAGTTGTCTTCTGCACATCTTCAGCTTTCACCAAAATCTAATGGTAATCGACCTCAAGTCTATCTTTGAGAAGATGGTTGCTCGAATCAACTGATCCATCAAGTCAGCAATCATCGACAAATAATACTTATTCTTAATTGTCAACTTATTCAACTTCCTATAATCCACACTCAACCGAGAACTCTCATCTTTCTTCTTAACCAACAACATTGGAGCTTTCCACGACGATACACTAGGTTGAATGAATTGCTTCTCTAACAATTCTTCAACTTGCATCTTCATTTCACTCAACTTAGTCGAAGCCATTTTATAAGGTGCCATTGAAACTGGTCCTGCTCCAGGCACCAAATCAATTGAGAACTAAACTTCTCGTTTATGAGGTAATCCAGGTATCCCGTCTGGAAATACATCCACAAACTCACTCACCACAAGTATATAATGCATCTCTACTGCATTCTCCACTTTCATCCGAGTCAAAATTACAAAGCATTTTGACCCATCTCTTAATCCTGTCATAATTGGATCCATAAGTTTCTCTTTACACATTCATTCTTCATTTAAATGTTTGGATAACTAGATCTCGTATCTATTTTGGACAACGTTGATGCTTCGTGCAATTGGATCCCTCAAACTATGATTCCTCAACAAATTTATATAATTGACAACAATCTCTATATAACCTAGATCCCTCCTATATCTCCTTTATTAACAACAATGATGCTTTTCATAATGACACACTTTGACCATATAAACTATTTTCTCTATCAAATCTTTCATTTCTTTTTCATCTTTATTACTCAGCCAGAGTCGACTTATCAGGTGTAATTGACACTAGCCTCACTCCAAACACTAGATCAAATGAGAATTCTACTTCTATCTTGAAAAGTAATCCTAAAATTTTCTTAGGAAAAACATATGTAAATCTCTACTGCTTATTTAACTCACAATTAACTTTATCTTAAAATATATCATGAAACAATAAATACTAACTTGTAACTCTTCCTGCATTCACTGTACAAATATTCATTCCCTATCAATCTAATTTGATGATACCACTTTCTATTCATCACAAGCTAAAAGGAATGAAATCCCCATAGAGTCAATTTATCTCAATGATTATATCTAGATCTTCTAATGGTGAACCTCTAAAATTCACTTAGAATTTGTGTCTATCCATAACATCAAAACACCTATCATAATACCAAAATGTTATACCAAAACAAACATTGGTTTAAAACTTTCAACCTAGAAGACAACTTCAAAGTCCACAAACAATACTCATTACAAGAAAACATTTTACACTAAAATCGAATATACATCTAACATGACGTTTAACACATAATAAAATTAATCACCCAAAATATACTTCAAACATTTAGAATTAAGATAGAAAATCATCTCGATTAGTCATGAGTGTGCACCCCACCTCTTTATCAAGATTCTTTTCTTTCTTAATACTTTCATCTTCATTCATAACAATTATTTCAACTAAAATGAAACCATAATTTCAAAGACTGTTTATCAATCATCCAACCATAAACATTTTGTCTATGTTTCTAGACTGAAATTAAAAAAAATTACTTGCAGAAGAAACATAGTGAACTCACTACCTCAGGTCATCCTAAGGACGAACTGCTCTGATACCATAATTGTAACATCCCAAAAATGTATATTGTCTAACATAAAAGTGAATCCAACAAAAGGGAAACAAATTCCAAAATAAAGTTTACAATCTTTCACATACTCATGCACCTATATTTATATCTGCTCATGTATATAGTATAATCATCGCATTTTACAAAACAACAAGAAAAGCAAGGGTAAGCTAGTGAAAATAAAATTTTATAACATAATCAATACACGTAAACCCTAAACCCTAGGTAATTATGAGAAGTTATTTATTTAATAAATAATTGATGGCAACCAAATTGATGGAAGTTGGTTACAAATATTATTGATGATAACCAAATTGATGGAAATTGGTTACAAATATAATAACTGATGGTAACCAATTTGATGGACATTCGTTATATAAAGAAATTAGGGATATGTCTCTATAGTATGATAGTTCTTCACAATTAACCCATCAATAAATTGTGTGGAGAAGAAAGTGACTGAAAGAGATAGATTGGTACAAGGAGATTGAAGTAAAAGAGATAGATTGGGAGAAGGAGATTGAAGTACAATTGATTGGATCTCTCATGGATCAAGGTAAGTCTCTCTCACTATTCTATATTATGATTAAACTTATATTGCAAGCATCAACACAAGTGTCTTGAATTCTACCCTCGACAAGAGCAACAAAGAAAGTCAAATGTGCCTCAGAATTATTACTTTCATCATTGAATTATTCTTTTCCATCTTAACACCCTACAAGAACACCCTGCTAAAATCGACACAAATAAACAATAATGGTGGAAATAAAATCTTTTGAATCAGCAACACTAGCCATGTTACAAGATTTGGAACACATCCAAACAAATGAAACAAGTACTGACAAGGAATCAAACCAAATCAAGAGTCTTAGAAGATATGGATTCCCTAAATAAACGAACAAGGCATAGAAAACATAAAATAAAAAAAAGAGAGAGAAGAAAAATTCATAGTAGACAACAAAGTGATCGAAAGTGTTACCTTCAAGGAGAATTGCACATGAGGTAGCCAAATCTGGACTTATGATTGGAAGAAAACCCTAGTGAGAGGGAGAGTGAGAGAGAAGTTTTCTATGGTGTGGTGTAAAGTGAGTGTCTGGGCGTGAGGAGAGGTGCTACCCATTCCTTTTGGCTTTACATTTTGGAAAAGACCAACCAACCATGCTATATTGAGATTTCAAGCCTTTGAGAAGGAGTGTGAAACACAGAAAAATATATAGAATGGAAGAACGAAACCAGAAAAACACAATGTAATCTTAATGCAGAGAACGTAACCCAAATGAGAAAGGTCCAAACAAAGAAAAAAAGCTCAATGATACACATGGTAAAGAAGAGTAGTGTTAGATGATGCGCAGTGGAGACAGTCTAATGTTATCTAGGACCATCTAATGCATAGTGACTAAGGCACCGTGTAATGCATAATGTTTAAGCCACCAAGGACTATCTAATGCACCAATGACCAAAATAGGAACTAGAAACTAAAAACCTTACTCAAGTTGGAGTGTGGATGCTTAACACTCCATGCTTGGAAACAAGCTTACGAAATTTCAGAGCCTTTGTGAACACATTTGCAAGTTGATCAACAAAAGGTATAAGAAGGAGATGAAATTGTTGTTCAAATCTTTTCTTTAACCACATGACAATTAATATCAATATGTTTCGTACATTCATGAAAGCTATTATTGTGAGCAATGTGCCTAGCAGATTCATTGTCATAGCATAGGCGTGCAATGTTGTAAGGAGTGATGCAAAGATCTTTAAGCGACTAAACCAACTATTGTATTTCATAGCATGTGGTAGCCAAGGCACATTATTCTGCTTCTAAGGAAGATCTAGATATGGTATTTTGTTTCTTTATTCTCCATGATATTAAGGATTCTTCAAGGTAAATACAGGACCCAATAGTGAAGTAGTGTGTAATGGAATAAGAAGCCCAGTCAGAATCACTAAAGGATTTTAATTGTATAACAGAGGTTTAAGATAGAAAATACCTTGTGCAGGTAAAGATTTAATATATCTGAGAATGCGTTGTAGAGCTTGATAATGATGCTTAGAAGGAGCTTGAATAAATTAACTAAGAAATTGCACAAATCTTATGTCAAGTCTTCTGTTAACTAAATATAACAAGCGTCATATGACTCTTCAATATATTGGTGCATTATATACACTCATGTTTTGATCAATCAAGTTCTCATTCTTCGTAGCCAAGGGAGTAGTAATAGGCTTGACATTCAACATCCCTGTATTAGCTAGTATGTCAAGGGCATATTTCCTTTGGCAAATATGTATCTCTTCATGAGTGTTGGCAATATCTGAGTCAAGAAAAAACTTCAACTAACCCAAATCCCATTGATCTTAAATGCATAATTCAAAGAAACTTTAACCGCTTTGATATCACTTATGCACTTACCTACCAATATATTGTCGTCTACATATACAACTAAAACAGTAAAGGACAACTTGGTGTTTCTAATGAATAAAGAGTTATTTGCACTAGTTTGTATAAAATGGATATCATGTAAAAAAAAAAATGTAAGTTTTTTATACCATTGTTTACTTGTCTGTTTTTAACCATACAAGGATTTTGTCAAACGACATACTTGATTGTTGTTCTATGAAGTGATCTTGGAGGGAAAGTCATATACACTTTCTCTGTCAAAATGGTTGTGAGTATTGCAACAAATGAGTATGTGTCAGTATAATCTATACCCTCATGTTAAGTCTATACCTTTCCAACGATTTTTGCTTAATTTTGTAAACCCATTTAAAGCTTATGGGAATTTTTCAAATGGTAGATCAATAATTTCCCAACTGTCATTAGCTTCAAGAGCTCTAATTTCAGTTTGCATGGCTTGTATCCATTCTCGGCTATTTACAACTTCCTCGTAGGATTGTGGCTCGGTTTTAGATGAAATAGAAAGACTATAATTTAGTTATTTGTTAGATAAAGTTTTATATGATAACAGAGTCTAAAGGATAACGAACCTTATCAAAGTTTCTCAGACGCTCATCATGAGGAGACAACTTGTTGATGATGGTTGATCCTTTAAAAAAGTTGGAGGTTTTCAAATCCTGGTGGATCTTCTTAAGGATGCTAATGGGTTCCAATGTTGCTATCTTGCATAACATCTTGATTTGTGTCATACATGTTATCATATACATGTTTGAGAAAATCATCATTGCATTCAACATCATTTTGAGTGGTTGTATCAGTGACTTGATAGAAAAAGGATTCATAAAAAATAACATTTTGGGATACAAAATCTCTCTAGTGTGAGTATCAACAACTATGTAACCTTTAGTTCGGGATTTAGGGTTTACTAATATTACCTTTATCAGTTTGTTGTGTTGAGCATTCTTCAATAATGCTAAATGTATTGTTTATGGTCTTTTTAACATTGGATGATTGCAAGATATCTACAAGTTGTTGTAATTGCTCATGATGTAAAGTTTTCATAATTTGATCATATAAATGACCTTGTGATAATTTTCACCTTTAACATTATGTTCTTCACGCTTTTCCATTGCATCAGTGGTATTCTTCTTCATCTAAGTAGGAAAATCGTGTTTTTGAGTAATACTAGTTGTGTGATTCATCTTATTAAAATATGATTGTTCGTAATTGTTTCCTCTTCTTCTTCCATAATTCCTCCATCCAATATTCATATTTTCATTTTGTTATTCATTCTTTGGTTTTTTTCCCTGCATTGTTAATCATAACTCTCATCTCTACATTAACATTATTGTTTAATTGTCTTTCCTGTTGAAGAACTGATAAGTACCAATTTTGAGTGTTTTTATACAGGAGAAATATTGAGTACTTGTGGGTTTAAGTGTTATTTAAAATAGTAATTACTCCCAATTTTAGAGTTTTTGGATTTAAATTTATGTTTTGAGTCCTGAGTTAAAGGAAATCATTTAATCTCAATTATTGTGAAATTTCAGGTATAAAAGAATGAAGAAAATGATAGATTGGAAGATTCATGAAGAAAAGAAATGAAAAGTTTAAAATAGAGAAAGGCCCAAAAGAAAAGCCACTTAACCTAGGCTCAAAACCAAGTTTAAAAGGAGATTTTTAGGGTTTTGGAAGGAATCAAGACTGAGAGGACGGAGGCAAGACCTAGAGGACGGAGGCGGACAGCTAGAATCAAGATTTCTTCTTCTCTTGCAATCTTCCTTTCATTGGATTGTAATGGCTACCATGGGTAGCTAATTCTTCATCTTTGGGATTGAATGTAATCTTTTGAACTCATTCATGTTTTGGTGATTTTTATATATAATATTCAGTTTCTACTCAATTGGTATTTTCATCTTGTGCCTAATGCTAGATTTTATCTGATCAATAGAGTCTTGATTTTGATTCTTAAATTTAACTGGAAAGTATTTTTGAGTTTCCGACCTAGATGAAAATACTCAATATATTGGAATACTAGGGATATGTTTCGATGTATTGATTGTGTATAACATCCGTTCTTAATGCTGGGTACTTTACTAAATAGCTGAGGGATCAATGTTTAGGAAATTTCCTTATGAATTTCATATTAGAGGAATCGGTGTGAATGATTTTTATATGTGCATCAATTGTGAGTAGTTACGGATATTGTATGTTTTTATCAAATCCAAAATATGAATGAGGGAGATAGATGAAGTTCAATCCCAAAGTCCTTCTAGATCTTGCAAACTCCTTTTTATAATTGTTACTTATTTTTAATTGTTCTTTTACGTTTCTTGACTCAAATTATCATCAAATCATCTTGAAACTTTTATTCGCTTAGTGAGTAGTGACGCTAAATTCTAAAACAAAACTGTTCTCTGTGGGATCGACATCCTTACTTTATAAATCTATATTACTTGTGACTCGGTACATTTGCCGAATAAAGTCTTAACAAGTTTTTGGCATCGTTGTCGAGAAACGGTTATTGTTTTTGAATTTGAAAACATAGCTCACTAAGTACTGTGAATATTATATTTTTATTTTTATTTTTGTCTTTTGTTTTCCTTTTGATTTAGTTAATTACTAATCCTCTTGTGCTAATTCTTGCTTAAGTTGTTCCTGATTTATGTTATTGAGAGGACAGGTTCCTAGAGATCAACTGCAGTTTGATTCAGAAATAGAAAAGACAGCTCGGAACAACCATAGAAGGAAAAAAAGATTAAAGCAAGGAGCAAGAGAAGAACCTTCTGCCAGCCCTCACAGAGATATTAAAGTAAATCAAGAAGAGGATATGGCTGAAAGAGACAGAGCTCCACCACCGCCTCCACCTAGAAGAACTTTGGGGAACTATGCCATGCAACAAGGGCCAAGACATTTCTCTAGCATAGCAATGCCTGCTACCACTCGACATGTAGAAATGAAAGCAGCCTTCCTCAATCTGATTAGTGCTAACCAATTCACAGGAATAGATAATGAAGATTCATACTCTCATCTTGCCACATTTTATGAACTTATTGGAACTATGGGGTTTGAAGAAGGTGATACTGAGTATGCTTACCTTCGTTTGTTTCCTTTTTCATTAGTAGGTAAAGTAAAAGAATGGTTGAAGTCTCATCCCAATCAGAGTTTCACAAGCTGGAATGATGTAGAGGAAAAATTTCTGCATAGATTTTTCCCACTGTCCTGTTTCATCAAGGCCAAGTCGGACATTTCCACATTCAGGCAAGGGTCAGATGAAGCATTCTGTGATGCTTGGGAACGCTTCAAAGTGATGCTCAGAAAATGCCCAAACCATGGCTTGGAAGACATAGCACAACTGACCATTTTTCACAATGGTCTGAGGCCTGACACTGAGATGATATTGGATGCAGCAGCTGGAGGTACCATGATGGATGTGGATGTAGAGCAAGCAACAAGAATCATCGATGCTCTAGCTTCTACAGACTATCAGGCCCAACGTGACAGACAAGTTGTTCAAAAGAAGGGAATGCTTGATCTTAGTACCTCTGATACACTCTTAGCTTAGAATAAGATCTTGACCCAGCAGATGGAGGCAATCACAAAGCAATTATCAAAATTGCCACAACAACTACAGGCTGTGCAGTCCTCTACCAATCAAGGCCAAACTATGAAGTGCGAATTCTGTGGTGGTGACCACTCAAATAGACAATGCTCTTATCAAGTCAATCCTTCACAAAAAGAGGTTCAGTATATGGGAAATCAGGGTAGACAAGGTGGGTTTTCTGGAAATTATAAGAATAATGCAGCTCAAGGGTGGAGAAATAATCCAAGTCAAAGTTTTGGGTGAACACAAGATGTTGGACCATCCAACATTCCATACCAACAACAACAATTCCCTTCAACTCAAGATAGGACAACCAAGTTGGAAGATACTCTGAAAAAATTCATGCAAGCCTCTACGGCTAATCAGAAGAATACAGAGGCCTCCATCAGAAATCTTGAGACACAAGTTGGCCAGTTAGCCAAACAGCTAGCAGATCAACAAGGAAGCCAATTCTCAGCCAACACCCAAGCCAACCTCAGGGAGTACTGCAAGTCAATTACAATAAGGAGTGGAAAGGTTGTGGGAGAAGGTATTGGTGATAAGTTGAATGTTGAAGAGAGTGGAGTGGAAGAAGAGAAAAATGAGAGTGAGGAAGAAAAAGAAAAGAGTAGAGAAGAAAGTGGAAGGAGTGAGAAAAAGAGCGAGAAACACAAAACAGGTGAGAGTCAAATGAGAAGTCCCCCTGTGAGGGATATTTCTTACCCACATGCCCCTTCAAGAAAGGACAAGGATAGACAATTTTCAAGGTTTATGGATGTTCTGAAAAGGGTGCAGATTAACATTCCATTCACTGAAGCCCTGGAGCAAATGCCAACTTATGCCAGGTTCATGAAAGAGCTATTGACAAAGAAGAAAAAAATTCCTAATCAGGAAACAGTTGAACTGGAAGCTGGGTGCAGTGCCATCATTCAAAAATCCTTGCCACAGAAATCTAGAGATCCGGGAAGCTTCACCTTACCTGTCACCATAGGAAATCTCACAATTAAAAGAGCTTTAATGGATCTTGGAGCAAGCATCAATCTTATACCTCTCTCCATGCTGAAGAAGATTGGAGATGTTGAAGTGAGACCTACAAGGATGACTCTACAACTAGCTGACAGGTCTATAAAATATCCCTATGGAATTGTTGAAGACATGATAGTGAAGGTGGACAAATTTCTATTCCCCGTTGACTTTGTGGTTATGGATATGGAGGAAGATGCTGAAGTCCCCTTGATTTTAGGAAGACCATTCATGAAAACAGCCAAGGTCATCATTGATGTTGATAAAGGGAAAATTAAGGTATGTGCACAAGATGAAGAGATGAGCTTTGATGTCTTTGAAGCTATGAAACATCCAAGTGGTGCAAAAGAATGTTTTAGAGTGGATGTTGTAGATGAAGTTTGTGCTGAACAGGAAAAGAGGATCCATGCATTTGATCCTTTGATGAAAATTCTTGCCATTGATGAAATAGATAAATGGAAAGAAAGAGAAGTGCAAAAATATTGGGAAAAGTTTGGAAAGGCGAGGAAAATTCCCAAGAACAGTGTCAAAAGGCAAAGAAGGCCTTATGGAGCAGTGAAGTTAAAAGATCCTGAATCTCATAGGTGCAGGAATGTTTTTGCTTGGGCAAGTCGGGAGTCACCTAGGTGACTTTTGCAGAGAAAAAATGAAATGATGTTGAACTGCAACTCTCGCCCGGGCGAAGCTGATTTTGCCTGGGCGAAAAATGGAGATGCTTACTGGAATGGTTTCGCTAGGGCGAAAATTAAGTGTGCCCACTGGAGCACTTTCGCCCGGGCGAAACTGGTCTCGCCTGGGCGAGGATCTTGACGACATGAAGCTAGCCCGAGCGAAAAATATCTCGTTTGAGCGAAAATTAATGGTGTCCACTGGAGTATTTTTGCCCGGGCGAGGCTGATCTCGCTCGGATGAAATTTTTACCCGAAAAAAAAAACGTAGAATCCTTATGGGCTCACTCCCCTCTTGCCCTCACCCTTGTGAGCCATATTTGCTCAATATTTTTCAAATCTTGAATTTTCACTGCATAATCTTCAAGGTAAGTGTTTTTGGTCTCAATTTCTTTTATCTAACCAACTTAGCTCTTATGTCGCATGGCCTAGGGACAAGCCTAATTTTCATGGGGGAGGTGGAGCAGGCATAACCACAGATACAGTAGAAGAACATCAGGATGCAGAATTGACACTGACTTTGATAGGATTATGAGGGAAGACTCTTGATAAAACATTTTTTTTAATTAAATATTGTAGTATGCTTGTGATTGATTTTCCATTCAGTATTTATTTTTGTTACTTTTATTTGTTATTTTTATGTTTGATGTGTGAAACTTAGCTCAATTCTGTGGTTGAGTAGAAATTAGACTCATGATTGTTCTAAGTCAGATCAGCTTTTTATTTGGGAAATTTTTAGGAGATTAGAATTTTTGAGTTACGTTGAGTGGGTCATTGAAGTATGAAAATTGAACAGGGTTATGACTAGAACAAGGCTTGATAAAAATTGAGGAATTAAAACCAATTAGCCAAGTGAGTTGTGAATCCTTAAACAATTAAAAGTTGAGAGTTTCACTGAGTAATGTATCAAGTTGATGTTGCCTGATTTTTTGTGTTATTTTACTTCACATATGAAAACTTGGAGATGATTAAGACATTTTTGTATTTAGATATTTAAACCCAGAGCCAAAAAGCCAACCAAGTATAATTTATAATCAATTCTTTTGATAACCCTTTGAGCTGAAATTTTCTTTGTTGCACCCTAACCTTCAATTGATATTTGATTTTCCACCCTTGTAGCATGCTTGAGGAAGGACAACATAGGTGCAATTTTTATAATGGGAAGGGTTGATTTAGCTTTGAGATGCTAGTTATGTAAAGAAATGGGTTAGATAATTCACTCTTTTGTTCTACTCAAAAAAAAAAAAGAGAAAAAGAAAAATAAACAAAAGAGTGAATTATAAAAAAAAAATATGGTTAGATGAAATCAAGGGTTGGTAGATTAATTCTCTCTAAGGGAAATTTTGTCTCATTTGTAGATATGTTCTCCTTGTCTGAAGTATGCATTTTGTTATCTGAAAAACCAATGTTCTTGATAGCCCAGCCTCATTACAACCTTTAAAAGACCTTAAGATCCATGTTGATTGTGTGTTTGTGATTTGACTAAAAATGAAAGGCAACTTTGATTTGTTCAGAATCAGTGGAAGTTGAGAGAGACACTACCCTGTGAGATATTAAAAGAGAAATTCCTTAATTAGATTATCATGTCTTTGTTTGAGATGTTTCTCTTGTAGATTGATTGTGTCTTGTTCCTGCTTTAATTTGACTTAGAATATCTGATCTCTCTTATATTGAATTCTTGTTTTGAAAATGCATGTTGTCTGATGATTGAACCATGGGTCTGATTTTTGAGCAACCACTATTTTTGTTTTGAAAAATATTTTATGTAAGTCCAATTACTTTGCTTGAGGACAAGCAAGATTCTAGGTTGGGAGAAGTTGATAAGTACCAATTTTGAGTGTTTTTATACATGAGAAATATTGAGTACTTGTGGGTTTAAGTGTTATTTAAAATAGTAATTACTCCTAATTTTAGAGTTTTTGGATTTAAATTTATGTTTTGAGTCCTGAGTTAAAGGAAATCATTTAATCTCAATTATTGTGAAATTTCAGGTATAAAAGAATGAAGAAAATGATAAATTAGAAGATTCATGAAGAAAAGAAATGAAAAGTTTAAAATAGAGAAAGGCCCAAAAGAAAAGCCACTTAACCTAGGCCCAAAACCAAGTTTAAAAGGAGATTTTAGGGTTTTGGAAGGAATCAAGATTGAGAGGACGGAGGCAAGACCTAGAGGACGGAGGCGGACGACTAGAATCAAGATTTCTTCTTCTCATGCAATCTTCCTTTCATTGGATTGTAATGGCTACCATGGGTAGTTAATTCTTTATCTCTGGGATTGAATGTAATCTTTTGAACTCATTCATGTTTTGGTGATTTTTATATATAATATTCAGTTTCTACTCAATTGGTATTTTCATCTTGTGCTTAATGCTAGATTTTATCTGATCAATAGAGTCTTGATTTTGATTCTTAAATTTAACTGGAAAGTACTT
>Ga0209700_104941_pt1 | contig 23258 bp, 27 predicted proteins | sample SiratroredBW_FD_187528 | JGI IMG/M metagenome (GOLD analysis project Ga0209700, IMG submission 187528) | Root nodule microbial communities of legume samples collected from California, USA - Siratro red BW (SPAdes) (version 2) | ecosystem: Host-associated > Plants > Roots > Nodule | place: USA... | reverse complement strand
ATATATATATATATATATATATTGTGGTGGTGGCATGTAGACTCACCTTTTTGCAATAAAGCATGGTACAAGATACTCTGGCTTCATGCTTGAAAGACTAAAATTGGTTGTCAACATTCAATTCATTAACATAAAAGTGTAATATATATGCTTAATTCCCCAATGATGTAGTCTTACCAATAAGGATCACAAATGATGCACATCACATGGGAGTGGGTACATTCACCATCCACTATTTTAAAGCGATATATTCTAGGCATCTAATCTCTATCTTAATTAAACCCCACAAAAATAATGTAGTGGCAACATGTGCATCTAAATGTGAGTTGGGTGGTCACAAAGAATGGTTTATCATCAATCTCTTGTTTGTTTAGTTGGGTCCGCTTGCTTTCATGCCTTAACTATTCATTGGAGGCATATCTTTTCAAAATCCTACATGCACAAATGTAAAAGTTAGCCAAAATCTTAGACAGCCCCACAAACCAGATTTTAAATGCCTCCAATTTTGATATAGATGATATGGAGATTTTTTCTCCCATCCTTTTCTAGAGATTTGACATTATCAATATAAGTGGAATCAATTTTTCTGCGTCGGAACCTTATCTAAAATTAAAGAATTTAAAGTGGGGAAAAGATAATCTCCATATAATAAAGTAATTTTTATACCAAGGACACTACATGTCTAAATATAACAATTTAATTTTAATCTTGACATTAAAAGATAAATAAGTATGCTTATACTTTAAAAGTAATTTTATTTTTGCAAAGAATTTATTTAGTTTTAACTTTTTTATATATATTTGTTCGTCTAAAACTAAAAACACTATAATCTCTCACCAATAATAACAAAAAACAAAACGAGATAAATAAAGAGAATATAAAAAATAATATTGATAGGAGAAAAAAAATATTTTGATAAAGGATTATAGGAAGAAAAAACTGTTTAAATTGTTCAGCATATTTCGCTAATAAAGCATGATAATGGCCTTTAATATTAAATATCTTATAAGAAAATTATTAAAGATTTTATTTTAAATACAATAATTGTCAGTTTTAAAACAAAAATAATAAATTCTAAAATTTATTAAAAAAGGATACTCAGATATTTTATTTAATAAATAATATTATTTCTTCAGAAAAAAATAGAAAAAGAATAAAATATTTTATAGGAAAATAAATTAAATATAATTATTATTATTTTGCTAAATTTATAGTAAAAATATTGAATAAAAGTAATTATTTTTTGTTAAAAAATAAGAAATGAGTGAAAAAAAAAACTTTAAAAGTGATGAGAAGATATTGAAATTAACTTGAAAATAGTATTGAGAAATAATATTTAGTTAAGTACACTTAAAACTTATATTTACAATTTATGACCTCATAAATTATATAAAATAACTAACAATAAAGCATGCAAATTATTCCACCTTCTAAGAAAAATGAATACTTACCTTTTCTCCTTTCTTTTTTCATGATGATTCTTATCATTTTGGAACCTTGGCACACTATCACTGGTGAAGCTTCCCATTTTGTGTTCAATGATCACTATATTCTTATCTAGCTTTCATAATATATATATTTTATATCGACCAGTAGTTTCCACTACTAATCAACTTCATGTCACTATACTTAAAAGTTGAAGGATTGTGTGTCGTTCTAGTCTTTGGTCAACTTTTTTTTTTTCCTATTTGATCAAGTCTATCTTGGAGTTAAAGAACTATGTACCCTTTTAAATCTTAATATTTTTTGTGCGGAGTGCACAACATTTTTCGTCATCCACTTCTTTAAAGAAGATGAAGAAGGAATTATTAAAAAGAATAGCATTATTCTATCTATTTTGAAGTTGTTCTTTAATTATGCCCTAACACATAGACACCAATCAAGTGATTGTATAAACTATTCCCCACTTTATGTAAAACTCATTCACTATACTATGCAAGAAACTATTCCCCACTTTATTGCAACTACAGGTTTCATCCACTGAAAGCTTGTCTTTTCATGTTTCCTTGTCCCACTCACAAAACTGAGGTTTTTGGGTCAGATTCTCTGGTTTTTTCCACGAGATCTTGCTTACTTCAAGCCGTCCATATTGCCAGAGCACACGAGCACAGACACAATTTCTTAATTATTGCCACAACTTTTTTTAATTTCTCTATGCTATATGGATATGCAACAAGCATGATCAATCAATAATATAGCATAGTTTTCTTCAGTGCACATGTGCACATGGCTGTCTGCCTCACGGTGGTTGTAATGTCCCCTTCTTGAGTGCCTATATAAAGCCCCCTTTGGCTCATTCAATTCATTCATCTAAAGCTTGTTATCTCTTATTACATTATATTTTCCCTCTCTCTCTCTCTCTATTATTGTTCATCTTTATCTCTTCTAGCTCTTAAGACAACAAAACAAAAAAGAATGGCATCTCAAATTTTTGAGGGTTTGGCTCTCATCAAGGGGAATGATGGGTTGCAAATCAATGGTGCTCTTCTAATGTCATTGATGGAGGAGCCATCACCATGTGATGAGAGTGATGATGATCGATTGGATAGTTTGATTAGGTCTTTTGAGGCTGAAATAAGTGGAAGCAAGATGGGGGATCATGATGATTCAGCATCCTCCACAGGTTCAGAAATGTATGAGAGCAATGATATGGAAGAGTGTGCCACTCAAACATTGAATATGGGAGAGATTGATTGGGCTAATTCATCAAGTGAATTTGGGGTGGGATGGGTGGACATGGATTTGGTGCCATCATCCCCATTTGAAGATAAGAGTTGGTGTGTTGACCCTTATGGAGAGGAATACTATGCTTTGGCAAACATCTACTTGGGAGATCATGGATACAATTTCTTGTGACAAGACATGGCATGCAATTGATGCCTTTTAATAATTAGTTGCCATATTGTTCATGTAAATTCATGTTGTAGCCCTGAAAATGTTTTTATAAAAAAAATGGGATGAGATTTTCATTATGTGCAAGAGAAAGTTCTTGGACATGTCAAATCCTCGCAAGATAATGAATTGACAAGTATTTTACGTTGTTATTTGACTTTTTTTTTTTTATGCGTGTGCGTGTGTGATCCATCCTGTACTTGTATGATCCTAGCACTTAATCATAAGTCATAGCATCATTAAGCCACCAAATCATATTAGGTCATGTTCTTAAATTGCTTCACAAAAACATTAATGAGATAGCCATAAGAATCAAAATCATATTCTAAAATGTGGGTATAAGAATGCCCTAAAAAAGAAATGTTGAGAAAATCTTGGTTCACCTCGTAAGTCTACAAAGAGAAAAATAGAATTTAGTGCGAAGTTATTCTTCCATTACACATAATCAAATCTAGATTATTTCCCCTCCTTAACAACAATTCCTTTAATGCGTGAACTATTGCAAAAATTTTTACTCCTCCACCCTTACCTTATATTTAGGTTACAAAAACACACATAATAGTAGCTACTCTATAAAAAAAAAAGCTATTTCGAGACCAATTTTTAGCTACCAAATTAAATAGTTACTAATCGTAATCAAAATAATCACCAAATTAGATTTTGGTTGCTAAATAACTACAAAATAAAAGTAATGATTGGATTTAGTGACAAATTAAGTCAAGATAATTTATATCTAACATTAGCTACTAATGTTTTAGTCACTTATATTATTATATTCTAAATTAGTCTCTAACTTAATTAGATACCAATTTAGAATCTAATGGTATAAGTAACTAAAACCTTGGTATCTAATTAACTTGACTTAATTGGTCACTAAATTCAATCATTACTTTTATTTTGTAGTTATTTAGCAACCATAGCCTAATTTGGTGATTATTTTGGTCATAATTAGCAACCATTTTATTTAGTAGCTAAAAATTGGTCTTTAACTAGTTTTTTTCTTGTAGTTCCCATACTATCCCATAACTTTTACAACAACTCATCAATCAACATATAGTATTAAGAAAAATGACATCCATATCAATTATTCTCTTTAGTTCTCTTGTCTTTAGCGAAAATAGAGAAACCTTCCATAACCTATATTTTTATACCCCGTATGCCTTTAGATGTTGTCTTAATCCACATTACTACCAGAGATAATCACCAACATCCACAAGGAAACTATATCCATGAAGAGTTATCCTCATCTTGCCATTATCAGCGAAGGACTTGGTTTGAGTAGGAAATACCTTTGGTAAAGGTCTTCTATAATACTATCCAGCAAACTGGGCCTAAAGGTACTATTGATGGCCATTGGGTGTGGAAATGAAAGAAAAGCTTAGAATACACTATCCAAGATGATGGAAGAAGGCTCAGTCATAAGGGCCATGGTCAGACACCTTGAAGCCAATGAAGAGTCAGAAGCATCTGTACAAATCAAAATGCTAACTATTTTGTGCTTTGAGGATCATTTGTTAAATTGTAAAAATTAGTATAGGAAATTTCTTTCTGGTAAAAATAAAACCTAGGTGCCTTAAGGTTAGAAAAGACACCTAGGATAGGGTTTAAAAGCGCCTATTAGAGCATGACGTGTGACACCTTCTCATTGGATAGAGAAGCTTTATCTAGGACTTAGGCGGCTTGCTTCACACGCTAGGTTAACCCTAACCCTAGCTTGTGATGCAAGCTAGGGTTTCTACTAACTTAGACTTCACACTACCCTAGCTTAGCTTGCATGGAAAGCTTTAGTTCATCTTTTTCTCCTAAACCTTTCTTTGTAAGCTTGATTTTACATAAAGAAATGCTGTTGAATTTTTTGCACATTATCAAGTTTCCTATTGAGTTTCTTCTCAAGGAAGCTAGAGACACTCTCATGAAGGTTGGCCTAACCTCCTTCAAGTCTTGCATTGCTTAGTTCACCACCATAAGGAGCTTTCAACGTAGCTTCTTCCATACTCTTCTATTTCCACGGTTCTTTCTTCCATTTTCATTGCTTCTGCATGCTTTGAGGAGTTTTTCCTTGGCTTGTTCGGTGCAAAAGCCTCTTTCTATACCACATCAAATGTAGCACACGCAAGAAGCCAAAAGCACCAAGCAACTCCTTTATCATTTGGTATCAAGAGCATAGGTCTTCAAGAGATGAGTTCTTGATTCCTTTCTCTTTGTTTCAACTTTTCCATGTTGTTACCACTGCTTTTTACATGTTTTGATAGTTTTCCACTGATTGAAAGTATTTTAGTTGAGTTTAAACGGTTCAAAATGCATTAATCTTCTTGATATGTCCAAAATGCCATTGTTTAGGTGTTTTTGCATGTGTCGTAGCTATTTTATATTTTTTGAGTCTTTGCTTTATTTCAATTAGTGAAATGTGATGTTTTCTGTCTTAGCTTTCAATTTTGTGATCCATAGTATATGTCAAAGTCATGTGTACTCCTAAATGTCATAAATTCCTTAGGTTTAAATGTGTAGACTAGGTGTTTGTTAAAATGCTTGTGAAAAAGAGATGTGAGCATAATGTGTTTGATGAATTGTGTAAAAGAAGTGTGCCTTTGATTGTTTTCTTTTTTTCCTTTTCATTATTAAGTTCCTTAATTCACTATTTGATCATTAGTGAGTTTCCTAGAGTCTATGCTAGTTCCATATTTCTTGAAGTTTGTTCTAAATTCATTGGAATCCACAGGTTTCATTTTCCATAACTGCAGTTGTTTGATGAAAGTCCAATGAAACTTGAGAAATTTACTAGAAGCAGAATATTGTATATTTGTGCATGAAATTTTGTATGAGTTTGTGGCAAGATGTTGTAAAGTAACTCAAAAAGAGGCATTCAAATTTAATTTGTAAAAAAATGATAAATTTGTAAAAGTCGAATGTTAAATGTTGATCAAATTCTGACAGAAATGCAAGTTTGCCTCTGTTTTTGATTTACTGAAAATAATTTTGTGACCGTATAAACTTCCAATTTTGCATGACCATAACTTGACATGTTGAGAGTACGTGGAAACAATTTGGTGACCTAATTCGCTGAGGATTGGAGGTAATAAATTTTGTATTAGACGCTGCTAAAACTTTAACACATTGGACTAGAAACTGTGTACTGGAGCAAAAACATTCCCTATAGTGGATTTATCTAGAGTGACTCAATGCTCAATTTGACCTAAATCTTTGCATGGTTGGGCTTTAAGGTGTTGGGAATAGCTGGTTAAAATTTCAAGAGAAAATACGTTGTATAGTGGCCGCAATAAATTGATCATGTAAGGTTGCCAGAACTGAAGAATCTAGTTTGTTTTTTTGGTTTTGTTCATGTACTCTAGAGTCATTCGTAGATAATATTTTGAGTGTTGTACTCCCGATTTTGAGCCTTATTTTTCTTGCTTGTCACTTCCAATTACATTCGTTTGAGTTTGTTCATTAAAATTCTCTTGAGTTGTGCCATTCAAATTATCCTTTTACTACTTTACATTTTGTAAATTGAACTAGTACCTTGATGAAACACTTGAGTTGAGTTGGAGTCCAACAGGTCAAGAGCTGATTTTGAAAGCAATATTGGAAAATGATTCACAATTGGAGATGCAGTAGTGCTACTAAAAAAATTTATTGACCCAAACTTGAGCCAAAAAGGAGTGACACACTTGTGGGGCATTTCCACAAACACTTGGAATGCATAGTGTAGGAATTTAAATTTTCAGCAAACTTTCATTGTATTCATTGTAGTTGTAATTGCAACATATTTTCATTAATGAATTAGTACAAACGTCTTAGACGGTGAAGTGTTTCTAAGGTCCTTGGTGCCAAAGAACTTCACCCCTAGAAACCAACTAGCCTTAAATTCTTAAGCTTTGTCTTTAGTTTTCCTTAATTTTCTTTCCAATTTTGATTTGATCAATCCGACTAGTTAATTTGCTTAATTGAGGCACGTTTGTTTGTGACTTAGTGAATTAACTATAAGAACGACTAGGAAGGTACATTGGGTCAGGCTCTAGCAAGGAAAGTCTTGGTACTTAAGTTGTCCTAGTGACGCACCTCACTTTCCTAGGAGACCCCCTGGTGTGCTAGACTTGTTTGTCTTGCCTTGAGAACACTACTTCACAAAACTTAAGATGTCTAGGCATTCTCACCATCCTATTGGCAATGAGTCTAGTGAAAATACTTCAAACTTGAGAAATTTTTTTAATGAACTTCGTTATTTTAAACTAAACATTGAAGTACAATTTGCCATTATGGAGGAGGAAATGAAGACCTTAAGGAAGAAGGACCACAAGTCCAAATCTAAAACTAGTTCTTCAAAAAAAATATTTCTCATAGTGAGGAAGAAAAACCAGAGAGAGACAGTTTGAGAATGGCCTAACACTATCGTCCTAATCCTTACAGCCACCATAGAAAAGAAAGAAAATCCAAGGTTGTTAGGGTAGATCTACCTCCTTTTCATGGGAATAATGACATTGATACCTTTCTAGATTTGGAAATGATGGTCGAACATTTATTTAAATGCTACCATGTAAGTGAGGAGAGAAGAGTTCCTTTAGCCACCCTTAGCTTCTAAGGACATGCCCTGCATTGGTGGACAACCCTAGTGAGAGATAGAAGTGTTCACCATGAGCCAACTATAGCATATTGGAATGATCTTAAGAGTGCCCTTAGGAGAAGACACATACCCTCTTACTATCATAAGAAACTCATGGACAAACTCCATAGACTTAATCAGAAAAATATGAGCATAGAAGAATATAGATAGAAAATGGAGCTTTATATGATGAGGGATGGGATCAGAGAAGATGAGAGCATAACTGTGGCCAGATTTTTGAGTGGATTGAGTCTTGAAATAAGAGATAGAGTGGAACTTCTCCCTTATAGGGTTTTTCATGACTTGGTTCAAATATGTATAAAGGTTGAACAACAAATTTTGAGAAAAGGATCAAGTCAAAGTTCCTACCCTAATTCCTATTTCAAGCCAGAGTCTAAGAGGGAGGGAAAATTCATGAGAGAAAAATTAAGAGATAATCCCACCAAGAGCATAGTACAAGAGAGTGGAAAAATAAAAGAAGAGCTTACATCCTCAAACCGATCTAGTGATATCAAATGCTTCAAATACTTGGGTCAGGGTCATGTGAAATCCCAGTGTCCTTCTATGAGGACTATTTTGTTGAAAGGCCAAGACGTATATAGCAATGAGGAAGAGAAAAATGCTGAGAGCACTAGTGAAGAATTTGACTGGGAGGGAAGTGAGGATGTTTTGCTCATGAGGGAGAACTAGTGATGATTAGATGAACCCTCAATAGCCAACCTAGCCCATAACTTGGGTCACAGAGAGATAACGTCTTCCACTCAAGATGCAAAATTTTTGAAAATGTATGTTCTCTCATCATTGACAGTGGGTCGTGTTGTAACTGAAGTAGTGCTAGGATGGTTGATAAGTTAAACCTTGAGATGTTTCCCCACCCTAAATCTTATAAATTGCATTTGATTAATGATGGGGGAATATTAATGTTAAGAATCAAGTGAATGTCAAGCTTTTCGTAGGCAACAATGTTGATGAACTTTTGTGTGATGTGGTTCCTATAGAAGCTTGTCATGTTTTATTAGGAAGACCATGACAATTTGATAAGAAAAACTATTCATAATTGTCTTACCAACGAATTACCTTCACCCATAGACATAAAAAGTTTGTACTTCATCCTTTGACTCTTACTCAGGTGTTAGAGGATCAAGTCTAAATGAAAAATAAAAATAGATAGTGAAAAAAAAAAGTCCAAAATACCAAAACCTAAGCCTTAAAGATAATTTTGATGTGTGGGAGTTAGGTGTTCCTTCCCACAAGGTCACTCAAAAGGATACTTTCTTGACTAAAAACTCTTTCAAACTTCGTCTCCTTACTGAGCAACCTCCGTACCTTCTGTTGTGTAAAGGAACACTCACGTGTGCACCGTCTGATGAATCTAAACCTAAGGTTTTATCTTCAGAGGTTGAAAAACTTTTAAAAGAGTTTGATGATTTATTCCCCAGTGATGATCCTACGGGAATGCCACCTTTTCGGGGAATAGAGCACCAAATTGGTTTTGTTCCGGGTGCTAGTCTGCCCAACAGACAGGCATACAAAACGAATCCAGAGGAGACCAAGGAGATAGAATATCAGGTTCAGAAACTGTTAGACAAAGGTTGGTTTCAAAAGAGCCTCAGTCCGTGAGTCGTGCCAGTTTTGTTGGTACCCAAAAAGGATAATAAATGAAGAATGTGTTGTGACTGTACTGTCGTGCAGTCAATAACATAACTATTAAATACAGGCACTCGATCCCTAGGCTTGATGATATGCTTGATGAGTTGCATGGGTCCATCATGTTTTCTAAAATTGATCTGAAAAGCGGGTATCACCAAATTAGAATCAAATAGGGTAATGAGTGGAAAACCGCTTTCAAGACCAAATTTGGACTATACGAATGGTTGGTGATGCCTTTTGGGCTCACTAAAGCACCTAGCATTTTTATGAGGCTTATGAATCATGTCCTTAGGGATTGTATAGGAAAATTTGTTGTAGTTTTATTTTGATCACATTCTTGTATATAGCACTAGTGTAGAATCTCACATGCATCATCTTAGGGGAGTTTTATAAGTTCTTAGAAAAAATTAACTTTTTGCAAATGTAGATAAATGCATCTTTTGTGTGGATAGTGTTATCTTTCTAGGTTTCATTGTTAATAAAAATGCAGTTCATGTGGATCCCTAAAAAATAAAAGCCATTCAAAAGTGGCCACCCCAAAGAATGTAGGAGAAGTAAGCAGCTTTCACGACCTAGCCAGTTTTTACTGAAGATTCGTGCCTAACTTCTCTAGTCTAGCTCCACCTCTCAATGAGTTGGTGAAGAAAGATGTTTCATTCCATTGGGGCGAAAAACAAGAAAATGCCTTACAAAGAAGAAATAATGCACCCATTTTAGCTCTGCCTAACTTTTCTAAACCATTTGAGCAAGAGTGTGATGCATCGAGAGTAGGCATAGGTGTTGTGTTACTTCAGAGTGCACACCCCATTGCATATTTCAATTAAAAATTACACGGTGTCACTCTTAATGATCCCACCTATGACAAAGAACTCTATGCTTTGGTAAGAGCTCTCCAAACTTGGGAACACTACCTTGTGCCCCAAGAGTTCATTATTCATAGTCACTTAAAAGTTGAAAGGTCAGCATAAGTTAAATAAAATACATGCAAAGTGGATGAAATTTTTGGAACAATTTCAGTATGTAATTAAATACAAGAAGGGCAAAACAAATATTGTGGTCGATGCATTGTCTCGTAGACATGTATTGTTTTCTAAATTAAGAGCCTAAATTCTAGGATTTGATAATATAACTGAATTATACACTTAAGATCCTGAATTTTCATCTATCTTTGCCCAATGTCAACAAAAACCTCAAAGAGGTTACTACGTAAATCAAGGGTATCTCTTTAAAGAAGGCAAATTACGTATACCCCTTGGTTCACATAGAAAACTCCTTGTAAAAGAGTCACATGAAGGGGGTCTCATGGGACATTTTGCGGTAGAGAAAACTTTGTGCATATTGAAAGAAAAATTCTCTTGGCCCCATATGAGACGAGATGTTAAGAGGTATTGCTATAAATGCATTGCTTGTTTACAAGCAAAATCTGGAGTCATGCCTCACGGTTTGTATACCCCACTACGTGTTGCTTGTGCACCCTGGGAGAATATCAGTATGCACTTTGTCCTTGGTCTACCTAGAACTCAAAGGGGGTTGATTCTATCTCTATGATTGTGGATCATTTTAATAAGATGGCACATTTTATTCCGTGCCGCAAGGTAGATGATGCAAGCAATATTTCCAAGCTCTTCTTAAGAGTTGTGGTTAGACTTCATGGGCTGCCTAAAACAATAGTGTCAGATAGAGACCCTTAATTCATAAGTCATTTTTGGAGAACATTTTATGGAAGATTAGGAACTAAACTTAATTATTCTACTTCTTGTCATACTCGAATGGATGGATAAACTGAAGTTGTCAATAGGTCTCTATCCACTATGTTGAGGGCTATTTTGAGGGGAAATCACAAGTCATGGGATGAGTATCTTTCTCATATTGAGTTTTCCTATAATAGAGTAGTTCACAAGACTACTCAACTTTCACCATTTGAGGTTGTATATGGTTTTAATCCTCTCACTCCAAAAGATTTAATACCCTTGTCCAATCCAAAAGATTTTATTCACAAAGAGGGGGCTTCAAGGGTTGAATTTGTAAGGAAATTGCATGAGAAGGTTAAAAGCCAATTACAACAACAAAGTGAAAGATATGCTAGGAAAAACAATAAGGGAGAGAGGGAAATAATTTTTAAATAGGGTGACTGGGTTTGGCTTCATTTAAGAAAAGATAGATTTCCTAACCAGCGAAAGTAAAAACTCAGTCCCCACGGTGATTGACCCTTCCAAATCCTAAAGAATAAGGTTGACATACTACCTTTAATGTTATTGATTTAATTCCTTTTGCAGGTAGTAATGATGACGAGGTAGATGAATCAGATCTGAGGTCAAATCCTTTTCAAGAGGGAGGGGATGATGGAAGAAGGTCCAAACAAGGCCAAGTCACAAGGGCCATGGCCAGACACCTTGAAGCCAATGAAGAGTCAGAAACACCTGAACAAATCAAAATGGTGATTATTATGAGCTTTGAGGATCATTTGTTAAATTGTAAAAATAAACCCTAGGTTCCTTAGGGTTAGAAAAGGCACTTAGGATAGGGTTTAGGAGCGCCTATTAGAGTATGACATTGTCGCGACCACGATCACGACAGGTATGGCGATCCGAAAGAGAAATTAAAAAATAATGAAAAGAAAGAAATGGAGTCGCCATGGAAAACCAAGAAAAGAATAAGGAATGGTTTATGAACTAGAGATGAGCTCGAGAGTCGGTTACGCGTGGGGAAGATATTAGCACCCCCACAGTGTCTGTTCTAAGACAGTAACAGTACCTTTAATCAAATGAGCAAAATCAAATGTAGTTTATAGAATGTTTATTTTTCCCTAAATATAAGTAAAATGCAATTAAAAACAAAATAATATTTTTTAAATTAAAGGACCCGACAAGGATTGACCTTGCTCCTACGTATCAGCATCCTTAATAGGTGAAGAATCAGGGAATACATAGTTCTAAAGGATAGATGAGTTGTTTTGAGAATTTTCTTGTTTCGAAATTTTGTATTTTTTATATTTTTAGAAATTGATTTTAATATGGATATCGTAGACGTGTTCGGCCTTTTGATAATCCAAACAAAATTAAAACTTATCGAAGTAAATCCAATGACGCGAACGGCCATTTAGGAATTCAACTCAAAGATTAAAATAAAATCCCGCATGACGCAAACAACCCTTTAGAGATTTAACAAAAAATATTTAATATAAAATAAAAAATGAAAAAAAAAGAACTCAAATAAAAATAGTGAAAATAATAACCTGGTGCAAACAAAAATTTATTAGGCCAATGACACTACATTAAAATCTACGTTAAAATACATAAATTTATTATTAAAATATACAAATATATATTCATATATCTACGTTAAAAAGTTATCTTACCATATTACTTTTACTATATTTATTTCTTTATTCAATGCATTATCATACCCTTCGACCAAGATTTCTATATTGTGCCACGCAACTCAAGCCTTACCATTACACTTATATATTTAATTACCTCCTCTTTCTAATTCAATTCCATGCTAAATTGAGAGTGCAAATGGGCCTGGCCCAAGCCTTTGGTTTCACACTGTACCATGACACATTTATCTCATCACTAACCCTAAAAACTCTTTAACGTTGAAATAAAGAACATGAAAACAGCCGATGATGCAATGGCAGCGGTAGAGGGTTTTGGTGAGGCAACGAATGACAATGGCAGCAAGGTAAAAGGGTTTTCCATGGCAATTTGGTGGAGGCACAAAATTAAGGTTTTGGGTCAGCTTGGTGCCGCGGTGACGCTAGGGTTCAATGGAGGAGGAAATAGCGCACATGACAGAGGGAGTCGCTGGTGGTCGAAAATGGTGAGGTAGTAGCGTTGATGGTTAATGGAAGTGAAGTAGTGAAGGTGGTGCTCGGCTGTTTGGTGGTTTGGAAGAAGATCAGTGGTGCTTCCGCAATGTTCTTGGCCTCCAATCCGGCAGCGGTAACAATGGTAACAAAGGGAACAGTGGTGCAAAAAGGATGGCAGCAGATTTGAAGATTTTTTTGAAGCAAAATTGATTCCTATAGGTTTTGAGGATTTTGATTTTTTTTTAAATTGAGTTTCTGCATTGAAGATAGGTTTCTGATTCTTTGAATGGCTTTGGTTCTAGTTCATGGCAAAGAGGTGGCAGCGAACGTGCCTTCTTCTTTTTTTCCATTTCTGTTTAATACCTTCTCTGATTTGGAGTTTTCAAAGTTGAATTGGTTTGGATTTTGAACATATTCTGATTTTATGTTTCTAGATTAAATTGATAAGGTTTTGTTTCTAATTCTCTTTCAACTTACAAGAAGGAAGTATTTCAACATATTACACATACACTGAGCACTCTAAACACAGAATTAGACCACAATCAGAACACAAAACTATATCAGTGAAGCAAGAATTAAACAGAGCACTCTAAACATTACAAGCAGAGTAATATAACATAGATCCATATCATTAAAGCCAGAATGTTGGAATCAATTGGAATTAATTGAAATCATAGACTAGCAGCAGAGATGTGTTCCAACTCATATCTCTTGAAGCTTGTGACAATTTTTCTCTGATTTCCAACTTCTCAGTAGGTTTATGGCTCTTGAATCTAAAAAACAAACTACGAGTCAACTCCAAAGCCTTCTATTTCTTTCTCCTCTTCCAATTTCAAGAACTTTTCTCTGATTTTTTTCTCTCAACTTCTTTTCTGCAATTTGACGATTCCCCCTCCTTAATGACGAAACCATGACCCTTCTTATAAAGAATATTTTTGTGATTCAATTTTTCCTCGCTTACCCCTTACATGTTTCGAATCCGTTATTCCGTAATCATTCTTTTTCTTTTTCAAATCCTCCCCCTGCTTCAAAACGTTTCCCATACTCTTTTCTATCTCCCCATCTTCCACGTCTGCCACCTTCTCATTTTATTTTATTTTTTCATTTTCCTTTTTCTTTCATTTTCTTTATTATCACATAATTAATTAATTTTTATTATATTCATATTTTAATCTTAATCTTAATTTTTTTTAACTTTGAATTAAAAGAAAATGAATGTAAATAAGTTAAAAAACAATTATCTTCATATAGACAAAATTCAGTGTTGACAGACATGTGGCACCTTCTCATTGGATGGAGAAGCTTGATCTAGGGCTTAAGTGGCTTGCTTCACACGCTAAGTTAACCCTAACCCTAGCTTGTGATACAAGTTAGGGTTTCTACTAGCTTAGGCTTCATGCTACCCTAGCTTAGCTTGCATGGGAAGCTTCAGTTTATCTTCTTCTCCTATAAATGGAGGTGTAGGGACCTCTCTTTATAAGCTTGATTTTACATAAAGAAATGCTACTAAATTTTCTACATATTATCAAGTTTCCTATTGAGTTTCTTCTCCAAAAAGCTAGAGACTCTCTCATGAAGGTCGGCCTAACCTCCTTCAAGTCTTGCATCGCCTAGTTCACCACCATATGGAGCTTCCACCGTAGCTTCTTCCATACTCTTCCACTTCCACGGTTCTTTCTTCCATTTACATTGCTTCCGTATGCTTTGAGGAGTTCTTCCTTTGCTTTGTTCGGTGCAAAAGCCTCTTCTTACACCACATCAAGTGTAGCACATGCAAGAAGCCACAAGCACCAAGGAGCTCCTCTATCACAAGATGCATATGTTAAGGTAATGAGGGAAGCCTTTGAAGAAGAGGAAGAAGTATTTTTTAACCTGTGGTCAGTTAAAGCAGTGTCTGCCTCTCAAATATGTGTCTGGAGAGTAATTTTGAATAAGTTACCGACTAGAGACAAATTAATTAAATTAGGAATTCAAGTCGAGAATGCATTGTTAGCACCGAGGTTGCTAAGTGATTTAATGAAGTCAACATGGATAAAAGCTCGCAAAGTGGATTGCTTGAAGTCATCATGGAGCTTGATGGGAGTTTTGGTCTAGGACTTAGATTGGGTGTGTGTAAGTGTGGTTTTGGTTCAAAACCATGTTGCATAATTCCTTCACTTGAGAAGAGCTCAAAAGATTCATAATTATTACAAGAGACTAAAAGTGCTTAAATGATTTTGAAAAACTATTTTGAGATTAAAATAAGTAAATTGTTTTTCAAAATTGAACTTATTGGATTTTTTTGTGTTACAGAAAATCAATCGATTAAATGATTAAAACGATCGATTGATTTTTTTGTCGGTCATAAACCAGTTTTCTATATAAAGGTGGCGTGCGATTTGAAACATACGAAAAACACATTTGATTGATCAATTTGAGGTTTTCTAAGAGAGAAAAAGCACCCTTATAGTGAGAACAAGGTTTTACATTAATTTTCGATTAACAAAACATCAAGAACTTGAATCTTTGAGCTTTGCCTTGAGTGGGTTTCGTGCAAACTGGTTCTGCACCAAAGCTAAGTCTTCTTAACTATTCTTCATCCATTTGTAATCTGTTGTGTGTAGAAGTACTGTTGTTTGGATACTCATTTGTTATCTCTTGTATTGTTAGAGGTTTGGATGCAAATCACGAAGGGTTTGTGATTTGTAGTTGTGGTTTTGTTACGCATATTGTATAGGGTGTGTAATTCGGTTTGTGCAGTAGGTTTCTGCATTGTATTCACAACTGTTGTTGGCTGTAGTAGGTTGTGTGTTGCGGGGTGCAGTGTTGTCTTGCCGGGAGTAAGGGTCTTGTGTGTTGCGGAGTGCAGCATTGACTTGCGGGGTGCAGCGTTGACTTGCGGGAAGCAAAGGTGTTTGTATTATACTGAATTGATCTTGTGATCTTTTTAGTAGAATTCTTTACTTGTTGGCAAAGGACTGGACGTAGCCTTGAGGAAGGGTGAACCAGTATAAATCTTGGTGTTCTTGATCTCTCTTTCTCTCTTCTTGAACACTTTATTACTTATTGTCGTGATCGCAGTTGATTGTTCATTATGCTGATGTTGTTGTGTTCTTTGAAATTGCTTTTATATCTGTTCAGTTGACTGTATCTGTTCTTGATTCTGGTTGAGTGTTTTCAAATAACTGTGATTATTGTATATTTGTTTGTATTTCTGAAAACTAGTTTTTTTTTTTTAAGTTTTTGTTACTTTTAGTTTAGTTTATTCATCCTGGATTGTATTGCTATGTGAGTGATTCCCAGTAAACTGTTTTTACTGTTTATCTAATTGTCATAGGACTGTTCTGAATTGTGTTCTTTATTCAGTTTACTGCTGATTTGAGTGTTCTTATCAATTCTGATTGTTTTTATCAATTGACTGATTCTTTTCTGATCTGTGTTCCACTCTTATTTCAGTATATTGCTTTCTGTTTTACTTTACAAATTTCTAGATGATCTGAATTGTTTCTTTATTCAATTTATTGCTTTCGTTTCTGATTTGATTGTGTTATTGTTGTATACTATTCTGCGTGTGTATTCAATTGATTGTTTGTGATTTGAAATACATTGACTTTTATTGTGTACTTCAAATAATACTTTTAATTGTTTCAATTGAGAATTTTCATTCTATACTTTAATTACTTTTCATTTTTGCGAAAATTTTTGAAAGTTCAATTCACCCCCCTCTTGAACTCGGCCTAAACTTATTTTTCAATTGGCATCAGAGCTAGAACTTGAATCCTAGTCAAGTTTTTCGATGCATTGCTGAGAATAAAATACCTTTTGTTGAGGGTCCATCTATTAATAGGCTATCTATGTTTTCTGGAGTGAACTACCAATTTTGGAAAGTTAGAATGAAAATTTTCATTAAATCCATTGATTGTGGTATTTGGAATACTATAGTGAATGATCCTTATATTCTAGTGAATGATGTGCATGTTGAAAAATCCTTTGATGAATTGACTGATAAAGAGAACAAAAGGGTCTAATATGATTGTGTAGCAAAAAACATAATAACCTCTGCTTTAAATCTTGATGAATTCTTTAGGGTATCTTAGTGTAACTCGGCTAAAGAAATGTGGAACATACTTGAAGTCACACATAAGGGAAGTACATATGTAAAAAGAGCTAGAAAGCACATACTGATCCAGGAGTACAAACTGTTTAGGATGCAACAAGGGGAGACCATTACAGATATTCAGAAACGGTTCACTCATATTATCAATCATTTGATTGGATTGGGAAAGCAGTTTGACAAGGAAGAGTTGAACATCAAGATCCTAGAGTGCCTGGATAGGAGCTGGCAGTCTAAGGTGACTATGATATCAGAAACCAGAGATTTGACCACCCTCACCACTGCAACACTCTTTGGTAAGCTGAGGGAACACGAGCTACAAACGACTAGGCTGAAAGAAATGGAGACTATGGAGAAAAAGTCTAGAAGCCTAGCACTCAAGACAAGGGTTGTAGATATTGAATCCAGTGAGGAAAGCTCATATGAGTGCAATGACATTGAGAATCTCAATCTACTGACAAGGAGATTCCAAAAGTTTATCAAGATGAAAAGCAAAATGAAGAATCGGCAAATTAAAAAGTATAACAAGAAATTTGATTCTAGTTATGCTAAATTTACCTGTTTTGGTTGTGGTAAACAGGGACATACAAAAGTGGATTATCCAAGCCTTGTGACTAAGGAGAAAGCACAGGAGAAAAAGAGCGTATATAGTATGGGAAGACAATGATACTTCTTCCAACAGTTCTTCACAAGAGGAGGTTGTAGCAAACTTGTGTCTTATGGCTGGACAAAATTCTGAGGTGAGTAGTATGGATTCAAGCACCTATTTTAATAGTGAAAATTACAGTTCACTTTTTCAGACTTTCTTAGAAACCCATGAAGAAGCAAACGAATTGGCCTTATCTGACAACCGATTGAAGGGTTGAACAATTGGTTGGATGGTAGAGTCAAAGAACTGGAAGATGAGCTTTTAAAGGTGAAAACTAATTTTAATCATCTTGAGATGATTTATAAAGCTTCCACTGACTTTGATTCTAGCAAGCCAACTAAATGTGAAAATTGTTCTGTTCTACAAAATAGTTAACTATTTCATTACTACTGTATCAAAACTTTTCATGAGAACCGCAAATCTCAATGCAATTTTAGGATCTCAAAATTGTGTTTTTGAAAAAGCTGGCATTGGATATCAATGTGGTTTCAAAGGAAAGCAAAAGAAATTCAGCAATTTCTTTAAGTCAAATGATCAACCATTTTCACCTTTCATGACTTGCTTTTATTCTATAAGAAAAGATCATTTTGTTAGGAATTGTAAAACTAGAAAATTTGATGTGCTTAAAGATTTGGTTAGGTGGGTGCCTAAAAGCATCACTAAAACTTGTGGACTCAAGCTTAATAGGGTACCAACACCTCAAACTTAATTTGTTTTGCAGGTCTGTTTGGCATCCAAGAAGCAGCTGTGGTATTTAGACAGTGGATGCTCCAAACACATGATTGGAGATGCTTTACAATTGATTAATTTGAAGTGGAAACCAGATGGCTATGTCACCTATGGAGACAACAACCGAGGGAGAATACTTGGTGTTGGTGACATTGGAGGAGATGATAATATAACCATAAGAGATGTACTTCTAGTAGATGGTTTAAAACACAATATACTCATTATAAGCCAACTGTGTAACCGTGGCTATAAGATCTCATTTGAGCTAGAACAGTGTCTAATTGCAGACTTCTCCCGTATTTCTCCTTTGCCCCTGATTTGGATTTTGTGCTTGACTTGCAGGACCTCCCATATGTGGCATGAACGGTGGTCTATATGCAATTGGAAGTCTAGGAGCATTATGCTAATAGTTTGGCACAACAAACATAAGCAGTAGATGGCCTACAGCTTGGTCTGTATTGACGCTGATATCCCTCAATACGACACAGCAAATGCAGTTTGAACTTCTCCTTCTTTTTTCCTATTGGAATTGAATACGAGCTTCTTAGCATTAGTAGCTGCAAACGGGCTTTGAACTATTTTCCCACTTTTCAACCCATGTTCAATTCGTTCTCCAATTGTAAAAATACCAAAGAAGTATGAGGAAAGCTCCCAGCACATGTTAAAAAAAATGGAGATTGCAATGTTTCAATGAACATGGTTGTCATTTCCTTCTCGTGCAGAGGTGGTTCCACCCAGGCAGCCAACTCCCTCCACCTTTTGGGCATATTCTTTAAAGGTTTCTACACTCTTCTTGGACATGTCTTGCAACTGCATCTTATCAGGAGCCATCCGTATTATATTTATACTACTTCAGAAAAGCATCGACAAGATCTTTCCAGGAGCGAACCCTAGCTGGTTCCATAAGCAAATACCAGTTCAAAGCCATTTCTGTTAGGCTATCCTGAAAGAAATGCATTAGAAGCTTCTTGTCATGAGCATGAACGACCATCTTTCGGCAATACATAGTCAGATGCTTCTTTGGACAAGTTGCTCCCTGTACTTTTCAAACTCCAGAACTTTAAAAGACTTTTTATAGACAGTATACAATCAGAAAAGGGTTTTGTATTAGAACAAGATCGTCAAAAGAAGGAACCGACCATCAAATAAGATACTTCATTTTAGTGTGCTCGAGAGCAGGTAAATATGTATCAAGCATCCCTGTTGAAACCAAGTCACTTCCAACACAAGCCGATGAATGCCCCGTCCGCGTTACACTTGTAAAAAAGGAGGACAAATGGTACATCACAACTGTGAATGAGGAGCACTCCCACGATCTTAGTCCAACCAAGTTAAGGTTGTTTTGGGGAAACAAAAAGATTAATCTACGATTTTAAAGGACTATTGACTTGAATGATAAGGCTGATGTCAGGACGAATAAAACCTATCAATCATTAGTTCATGCCGCTGAAGGCTACAATAACCTTTCATTTATTGAGTGTGATATTAAAAACTGCCTTTCTAAACAAAGTTGTGCCCTAGGAAAAGAAGGAGACGACCAAGCATTGTTGAAACGTTTTTCCCGCATAAGAGAATTGAATAAAGATTTTTCTTTGATATCAACATGGACAAAGACAACCGCATCAAAAATGTTTTTTGGACAGATGCAAGAAGTCGGGCTGCGTCTCAATACTTTAGAGATGTTGTATCATTTGATACAACATGCCTTTTGTTGGGGTCAACCATCACGGGCAATCAATTCTTTTAGGGTGTGGGCTACTAGCCTTAGAAGACACCAACACATTTGTTTGGATATTTGAGTGTTGGCGACATTGTATGTATTACAAAGCTTCATAAGGGATTGAAATTGATCAATGTCAGGCTATGAAGAATGTCATTGCTTTTTTTTTTTTTTTCCTCAAATGAGACACAGGTGGTGTTTGTGACACATAATGAAGAAAATTCCAGAAAAGTTACAAGGGTATACTGAATACAAGGACATCAAGCGAACCATGAAGGAGGTGGTCTCTGAGTTTAAAAGTGTGGATCAATTTCAAACTAATTGTGGTAATTTCGTAGCAAAATTTAGTTTGGTTGATAATCAATGGTTAACTTGTCTGTATGAGGAACGTCATCGATGGGTTCCTATATATTTCAAAGGACGTTTTTGGGCAGGACTGTCAACTACACAAAGAATTGAGAGCATGAATGCATTCTTTGACGGTTACATCAATTCTATGACAACACTACAACAATTTGTTCAACAATATGACAATGCGTTGCAACACAAGTGGGAAAAGGAAGAAACTGACTTTCCCTCATTGAATACTGTAATTCATTGTGGGTCACAGTCTTTGATAGAAAGGCAATTTCAAAAAGAATATACACATGCCAAGTTCACTGAGGGGCAGACGGAATTTAGGTCCAAAATGAATTTCCTAATTCACCATTTTCATAGTGATGGACAAAATTGTACGTACACAGTAATGGAATTTATAACGAACATAGTCGTGAGCGATTTTTCACAATTTTTTATGACAAGAAAACCAATGATGTGTAATGTTAGTGTTTGTTGTTCGAGTTCAGGGGCATAATATGTAGACATGCATTGGTTGTGCTTGCCCAACAAAATATATATTGCAAAGGTGGAGCAAGAATGTCAGGATGAAAGCATACTTACATAATGACATCTTTTAACTCCAAAGACAAACCACCACATATTTAGCGGTATGATGCCCTATGCGAAATGTTTGGGGAAATAGCTGAGGTTGCTTGTGAAAATCATGAAACAAATGAATTATTATTTTCCCATCTTCAAGCCTTTGTCCACACACATGACATGTCTCCCCCCACCAAAGCGTACAACAATGAAACTGATTACCCACCAAAGACCCATTCAGAGGATGAGACACCAGAAAGAAATCATTCCATTAATGACAACCTCAACACAAATATTCATATCCCTATACCAGTTAAAAGAAAGGGACGACTTCCATTTAAAAGATTAAAGTCAACGTGTGAGATAGCTCCAAGGCGAAAGAAGACAGTCCATGCCAACCATACAAGTTCAACCAATAATGGCGTAAGTATTAATTTAGTGTTTGGTGTGGCTAAACTCTGTTCTTTATTACTTGCTACTTGTTAATAACATTTGTTTTCTTTCATTATAGTGCAACATGGATGGCACTACAGTTCAAGCATTTGATTTAGGGGTTAGCAATGATTCTGAACAAAACATAACAACTAACTTATCTACAATGAACGACAAAAGACAATTGGTTCGTGTTACATACAAATTAAAACATTTGCATCAATAAACTTACTTATATTTTGTTCACGTGCTCTTTACAAGTTTATAATGTTGAATCTAGTGGATTTGTGTCACTACTGACATCGCTAGGAAAAAATGTCACAAACACACAGGAGTCATCATCTGCGACTGGTGCTTGGTAATGCATTACATCAATCACATGTACGGAGAATTTGGATTTGTATTAATTCGGACTTGTTATGTCTTCATTTGCAGGACATGATGCAGGCCAACTGACATGCAAAAACATCAGAGGTTACCCAAGCTTTAACAAGGGGACACCTAGTAAAACGTTTGACGACTGAATTTAGAAGTGTTGATGAGGACCATTTTGGCATATTAAGTTCTTACCTTCTTCAATTACAACAATCAGAATGAAGAATTACTCTTTGATGTACCAAAATATGTTAAATTGATACACCTGTGTGCATGAATACTGGTTTTGATCTTACAATGCATCAGCGGTTACCCATGCTTAAATGGGAGGACACCTCAGTAGAACTTTTGGCGACTGAATTGAGATGTCTTGATGAGGACCATTTCGGCATATTAAGTTCTTATCTTCTTCAGTTACAACCATAAGAAAGATGAATGACTCTTTGATGTACCAAAATATATTAAATTGATACACCTATGTGCATAAATACCATCTCTGGACTTACAATACATCAGCGGTTACCCATGTTTTAACGAGGGGACACCTTAGTACAAATTTTGGCGACTGAATTCAGAAGTGTTGATGAGGACCATTTTATCATATAAAGTTCTTACCTTCTTCAGTTACAACTATTAAAAAGATGAATTAGTCTTTGATGTACCAAAATATGTTAAATTGATACACCTTTTTGCATAAATAATGGCTCTGAACTTACAATACATCACTGGTTACCCATGTTTTAACGGGGGAACACCTCAGTTCAACTTCTGGCGATTAAACGCAACCATGTTCATCACGACCATATTCACAAATAAATTTCTTGACCAAACAATAATGATGATAATAATGATTAATCATTGTTAGCACCAGTGGACTGCTGCAGTGATTTGATGAATTCAAACAAGTGAAGATGCTCTAGATCATGTGAAGGATGGATGAAGATTTCTTGAAGTTTGAAGACTTGAGTCTAGGATCTAGAAATGTGTGTTGTGGGAGTAAGTTTGAAGTTCAAGTTGGTGATGGTTATGATCTCAATCAAAGAAGGGCTCCTTAATAATTTTTCTAAATAAATAAAACATTTGAAAAATTAATAAAGGCAAAAACTGATTTTTAAATAACGGTTATAACTAACTGAGAAAAATCTAGTCGACTAATCTGTGAATCAATCGACTGAAATCGTTATGACAGTTGGCCTATAAATACTTGGCGCGCAAACTTTTAAAAGAAGAGTAAGAACTGTGAGAACATTTTTGAAAAGAGGGAAAAACGAATCAATCTATATTTTTCATCAAGAAACGAATCAAGCTACATTTTTACATCAAGAACTGATTTCTTGGACGAAAGAATTGGAGTCATCAGCTGACTGAGATCATTGCATTGCTGATTTG
>Ga0209700_104940_pt1 | contig 23259 bp, 9 predicted proteins | sample SiratroredBW_FD_187528 | JGI IMG/M metagenome (GOLD analysis project Ga0209700, IMG submission 187528) | Root nodule microbial communities of legume samples collected from California, USA - Siratro red BW (SPAdes) (version 2) | ecosystem: Host-associated > Plants > Roots > Nodule | place: USA... | reverse complement strand
ATTTATATTATTATTATTTATTTTATTAATAATGTTACATAATATTTTTATTATAAAAGTTGATATTTAATATTTTTATTATATTATTTATTATTATATTTTTAAATATTTATTATATATATATATCAACGTATTATAATATATTATTACTATTATTTATAGTTATTATTATTTTATAGATTTTATTATTATTGTGATATATCTTGTTTTTGTTTTATTATATATTTAATTATGAATCACTCAATGGATTTTTTTTTATACAGCAAAAAAAGGGGATTTTGGTCTTTATAGGGTGTATAAGTGGCTTTCAACTCAAATCAGCATATTGAAATTCTATCATGGCTTCTGCATCTTCATTTTGTTGCATATACACTCATCCAATCAAAATGCAATCACGCAAATCTATTTGCATCAACAGTAAATCAAATCTTTCGATACAAACTGAGAGTAAGTTAAACCCTTGATCTTCACTCTATCCGTTCACCAACACAACAACATCCTTGATGGTTGTGCAAGGGCACAATAGTCTTCTCACATGTCTCATACTGACTTTCTCCTTATTTCTTCACATTTTGCAAAGGATGAACGAACTTTTCTCCACTTTTAAATTCCTACCCACTTATGTGAAAATCACTTTATACAAACCCCACTTGTAAATTCCTACCCGCTTTTGTGAAAATCACTTTATACAAACCCGTAAGACTCCTGCAAATCCATATATGTGATAGTCCATCACTGGAAACACAACATTTTTTCACCAAATCCATTTGTATGAATAGAGCATAGACCATTGTTAATTCGAAGACACTTTTAAATATTTATAAACACTTTCAACTTCTTGAAAGTGGAAAAGATATCATTTTGTACTTAAGAAAATAAATTCAAACTTTCCACGAATAAATTATAAATGAAAGTCAATAAGTATCTAGTATAGCCTTTTGAAAAAATTAAGAACACGCCCCACAAATCAGAATAAATATAATCAACAACACCCTTAGTCTTAGTCTTATGGATAAGGGTGTTAAACTTGACTGTAGTATGCATGCTTCGATGCTCACATAAGTTAAGTTTACCAATTTAATTGTCACCTACTATACTAACCTAAACTTGCACGAAATAGACATTCTAGTCTCACTCATATGCCCAAAGACTAGGAATGCCAACGGGATTGAGCGGGTACGAGATTGATCATCCATCCCCATTATCGAAATAAAAAATTTATCTTCATACTTAATATATATGAGTTTTGTCACATCCTTATCTCCATAAAAAAAAACAGATATACTTATACCCGTTCCTTCATTATTTTAAATATTAATTAAATAATTCTTTTATAAAAATAAAAATAAAAATCATAAAAATATTATATTATAAATATTTAATTTTAAAATGATACTGTTCTCTTTTTTTTCTAATATCATATATTGAAAAAGTTAACTATATAAATATTATCAAATGACCAATTAACTCATTAAAATTTGAAAGTGTAGAAGCAAGAGAAAACGACGACGCTTAAGGTGTGGTGAAATAAGGGGCATTTTGAGCCCTAAGCTAAGGAAATTTAAAACCCTGGTTTTGTTGTGGCGGCAGTGAGAGACGCGGAGCAAGGAGAATGGGAAGGTCGCGAAGAAAGTACAAGCAATCGAGAACCAAGGTCCGAGTGGGTCTCCCCAAGAAAAACCCTCGCCTTTTCAAACCCTCGTTCTCCGTTCCACCCAAGCTCTTGCAATCCCTCGCCGATGACCCCCAATGGGACGACCAAGGCACCGTTAACCACAACTACCACTCCTTCGGCGTTCTCTCCGACCCCAACTCCCTCTCCGACCCCTCTCCCGCTTCCCAATCCATCGATTCCGGCAGCGATCTCGAAGAAGACGGTCTCTTATTGCTCTCTCGCTCCTTTCCTCATCATATATGCATTCAATCAAACAATTCGTTATTGATTTCACGTTTTCACACTTGCTAGTGTCACCAATTGTGTTGTTATTTTGGTATTGGAATGATTATTTAGTGTTCTGTTTGGTTGGTGTAGACTTGAAAGCAGCCCTAGGAAAGAAGCGAAGAGACGGGAGAAGTGCGCTTCCTCAGCCTCTCACTGCAATGCAACGGATTCATATTGGACGCCTCGTCGATAAATACGGAGATGATTATCAGGTTTCATATTATATTGTAATTATTCGATTATTTTGCTTTTTTGTTATAGTTTCAAGTATTGAGGTAGGTTTTTTGTTGTTGTTGTTGTTGTGTTTGCAGAGTATGTTGATGGATATAAAGCTGAATCCGATGCAGCATTCGATTGGAACTTTGCAGAAGCTATGCATTAGGTATCATATGTATCAACACAAGAACCCGCTCATTGTGACCAAATGAAATGGTTGTATTCGACCCTTTCGCCAAAATTTGTGATCTTTGACAAATTTTGTTAGTGTTTTAGAATTTATAAATTATATGTGGATTTATATTGTGCTAGCCTGCTACCACCAAGATTATGTTGCGTATCTTCTCCTGTTTAATTCAACTTGCATTGGTTAAATATGATTGAGAAGTGTGTTTAAACTAATTTAAGTTACAATACAGCAGAGTACGTGAATTTGGATGAATGTCTAACAATAGTTCTAGGTGAAAAAATAAGGAAGAAAAATAAAATGAGGGAATTTAATTAATTTAGTTGATGTAGAAGCAATTCATATAGAATTTTCATATTAATTGATGTAAAATACGATATTTAAATCGTGTAAATTAATTTTGTTGTATAGAAATTTATTTTGATATGAGAAGTTTTGATGAAAAATTTTATGAAAATACTCTAATTTTGGGTTTTCCATCGTTTTATATGGCGTGAAGTATTTCCATGAATCCAAAAGTGTGCAGTGAACAATTCAATGACACAAATGTCGCCGTGATGCATCTTGCACTGATATGAGGAAGAGAGGATATGAGCTATTATTACATAATAGTGGATTGCCTACAATGGAGTTTTTTCGCCCTTTTATTTTTCCATAGAGGCTTCGTTTGCAGTGGCATGCTTGATCATTGCCAAATATATGATTATTTGGATTTGAAGTATATTTCAGTTCCTATAATTTGAATTTCGGAGTCTTTATAATTTGTTACATTTCCTTTTCTATTTTTTATGTGCAGTTGAACGTTGGGTACCACTATAATTATTGCACATTTAGATTCAGGATAAATTATTTTTCGTGTATTGTCAATTAGTATAATAAAAAACTGACAAAATTGCAAAAGATGATTAATTTTAATGTAACATGTATTTTCGTTTGAGTTTTGCTCATATATGTTTAACCCGTGAGGTAAATGTTTATCCGTATATTTTCATGTCAAAAAGATAAATAACATGTTAGTTATCTATGCGTACAAAGAATCAAGTAACCTTTTTTTCGCATTTTCTTAACTAAAATGATTTCTTTGAATGTAAAATGAACTCTTCGTTTAAAACTCAAACTTGAAATTATTGACCACTGACATTCTTCTATCCAGTGACAAAAAAACTGCCAACCTCACTAAACTGACCATACATATTTGTGAGTAGGTATCGTTTAGGATTGGACATCTCTTTTACCTAATTCTATGATCCAGCAGAGGAGGGCTTAACAGTTTTTAGTTCTAAAGAAAGACTTTAAAAAATTTAATAGAATATAACAATATTTATGTGTTTAAAGAAATTATTTTATAAATAATATAAAAGTCATGTAACTTATAAATTATGGTAAACTCTTCCTTCACCATCACCTCCTCCACTCCCCGTCTTAACCGATTATGACCGTTTGTGAGGGTAATGGACCAAGATTTTATGTTGTTGATATTTGCTAGGGGTCGAAGTTGTGGCTGGCAGAGGTTGTCATCAGTTAAGATGGGGAGGGTGCCAGATAGACTAAACAAAATTTCGAAAATGATTTTGTAGTGTTATGGTTTATGATAATCTCAATCTAGAAGAAATTGATAGGCTATTAATTCTATTTGATAGACAGATGCCGTGACTCTCGGCAATATAGCTGAAAAATTAGTGAGATTAAAGAGACGTATCTACTAATTCTGAATAGAGGTTGTAAATGAGGTCTCTTTTGATCAAATAGGAAGACACGGAATGCTCTGACTGAGGGTCTTCATACTCCTTGGCCAAAACAGTTTTTATTAATTTTTTCAGTAACTTCGGGGAGGAATAACATGAATCACACAAGTTTTCTCAGTAAGTAAACTGCCATTAATAATAATTCCTAAAATAGAATGCATTATTTACATTGAGCGGAGGTACATAAGCTACGTATAACAACTTCTTAGAAGTGCTACTGCTAAGATACAAAATCAAACAAAATATGCTTTAGTTTTAGCCCCTACCAAATAAATGGTCATAGTAGTAATTCCCAAACTAGAGAGGCCTTTGTTTATATTGAACAGAGCTAGAACAGGAGAGAAGAAGAAGAATGGGACATATGATCGGTGATATAAGAAGGTAGGAAGACATGAGATGAATAAGGAAATGGAAGAGAAGGTGAAGAATTGTTTATATTTATCTTTAGATGCCCACGAACACCCTACACTGCGTTTCCCAGTGCTCCTTCACTTGCTTAACCCTCTCTATTCTCTCCATTTGAAGCCGTTGCTCCCAGTACTCTTTGCACCTGTAAAAATATTGAAATTTGTTAGATTAAGAGAAATGACAAATAAAGATTGAACATAGAATCTGATGGAAATTCATCCAGCTACAACATCTACAAAATAAATTGTTTGAAGACCTAAAGCTAGAGTACACAAACTAGCATGTACTCTATCCATGCTACTTAGCAACCTCTCATTTGAGAGGATTTGAAGCTTGTAGCGCAAGTCATCCATGTCACATCTTCTTATTTGTGAGGATTTTGAAGCTTGTGACGCAAGCTACTCATGCCACATGGAAGCTACTCATGCCACATGGCAACTTCTGATTTGAGAGGATTTTTAAAACTTGTGACACAAGCATCCAAAGGTGTATAAATAGGAGTGTTAGACTTGTGTAATTTTTAACTATAAATTGCTATCAATTTGGTGCTTCAACTTATTCTTGAGTTTTCTCTAGGATAGTTTCCCATATAGATTCATACCTAGAATCCTCCTAGTTATGTTGACCTAACGTTACACTAATTTTTAATCACCAAACACTTCACAAATCGAGATACTAGTTCACTTTATTTACATATCCACAAGCTTCTTTCATCTTCATTAAAGAAAATGCAAACTAAATATCTTCAAGAAGAAGAAAATCTAGGCATGAGCTATCAGGTTGTGTATATGTATTTAAAACCGGGTTGAATTTGATCTGAAAAAGGCAATACTCTTCTAAAAAAACTAAACAAAAGAAGTGAACATAAGAAAAAGCCAAAAGGAGTAAGACATTGGACTTAAAAAGGACCTAAACCAATTTGGCTGAGACCAAAAACACAACTACTAAAAAGAAATTAAAATTGAATAGACTCTTGGAAGTGAACCTTCACACTTTTATAACCTATTTTAGTTAAACTAATGTCTAGTGAGGATCTTCCTTGAGGTTTTTGTTCTTTCACTAAGAATGTATTTCACGAAATTAATTGAATATTTAATTGTTAGATAATTGAAACATGATATTAGAATTGTTGGTTAATAGAAATTCACAATAGTTATTGTAACAATTTCCTCTGAATAGTGTTAATCAATAATTAAAATATAAATCATTAATACTAGAACTAGAATGATATAATAAATCTAAGTCTCTAACACTACAATATAATATCCGGCTTTTAGAATAACCTCGCACCTTCGACCTAGCAGAATATTCAATTCTTCCAAGCGCACAGCATCTTCGTAAACTCCTTGCTGCAGTCAACAATATAAAAATTGTAAGTTGCTAGCCATTCTAACATGTTCAAAACTTGGTCAGTATTTGATTGCCTAAAATTAGTGAACAGTTAATCCTCAAAGCTGCAATTTATCAATAGTCAGAACATAAAGATAAAGAAGTTGAGGAATCACAGAAGAGCTACTTAGATTAATCTGGATCTAAAGTTCCATTGTAGAAGTCAATTATAAAGCTATGAATCCAAGTGTAGAATCTCACATTAAGTAGAACTTCAAAAAATTGAATCATAGAAGAAAGAAGAGCAACAAAACCGTTGTCTTTAAAGTTTGAATTTAAAATAATATTGTAATCTTTTATATGGGTTTAATATTTGTTCACGGTTCATTCGAGCAAAATCTCCTTGAGTGTATCTCTCTCAAAAGATCAAACAGACTTGAGGTACTTGTAGTTAAAATGTTTCTGCCTGAGAAAAAATGTACCAAAGTGAAAAAGACTTTCTGCATAACTGATATGGTTATTACAAACGGCTGCTTTGACATTGTAATTTTGTTGGTCGCTGAGTCATAATTAAATAAAACCTCAGTCGCAAAAGGGTGAATTTACAAGTTATTAACGTGTGTGTATGTTTCAATTACTAGAAGTTAATAAGATCGATCATCTCCGCTATACTACATTCCTATAACGAGTTGTGGGAGATCTTAATGCTTACCAATCCGGTTGCTTACCTGTCGGCATAGAGCACATTTTGCTTTGGACGTTGCTGCCTTAAGTCCATCGACAATGGTAACTGATGCAGCTGAGCAAGCGCAGGTGTAGCAGAATATGTGGCCGCACCTCAGGGAAACTGGATCAAACACTGTATCCTGTCAATCAAGTGTCATATGAAAATTATCAAGATTGTGAAGGACTGCCTAACCAAACAAGAGAATCTTTCGTGCAGAGAAAGTATATTGATATGGAAGAAACTAAGGTGATGTTGTCAAAGCGATCCTAAACCAGAGTCAAGTGCATTAGAGCGATTTGCTAGGAAAATATTGAATGTGGAGCTCTCTGTTGGTCATGTGACGTTGCAGCAGAAAAGCATAATATGAAGTAAGAGAAAAATAAGTTTCAGTAGCAAGTACTAGAGATATACGGAAGCGAGAGATATTATTGGCCCCTAAAATAAGAGATATTAATCGATTCAAAACCTACATATAAGGCCGATAAAATAATCGGCCACTAACAGCAAATTTTCTAAAGAGGCAACAATTAAACAAACTTAAAAGAAAAAAACTGAAACCTATCCAACCCCTCAAAATTAGCAAACTGACTTTGACTTATTCAAACACAAATAAATTGATGACTGTGAAGCACTAGCAGTCCAAAAGATAACAACTAACACACTCCACCTTTCTTTAGAGACAAACGCTAAGTTTCATTTACAGAATTTAAAACTTGTTTGCAGGTAGAGATTTAGTAAAGATACGAGCCATTTGCTCTTCTGTTTTGCAATAGAGAAGAGTTACAATACCATCCCTTTGCACTTTCCAAAAGTAAAAACTTTAGCTTTTCATGGAATACTTGATTATGAGAAATCGCTATTGCAGCTTGATTGTCAACAAGGATCGTAGTGACTTCCTTCTGCTCAAGATTAAGATTACTCAATTTTTTCCTCAACCACAAGGCTTTATTAATAGTAGTAGTTGAAACAATAAACTCTGATCCAGCACTGGATTGAGCTACTATTTATTGTTTCTTTGAACTCCATATCCAAGACTAAAGCAATATCCCAAGGTGTTTCCACTTCAACCTAAAATTGTTTTGTCAATCCATACAACGGTAAGATAGATTGCAAGTAAGCATCATGTTCGGTGAAAAAAAAAGCTATGTTCTGTTCAGATTTTCATGCACATCCTTTAAATTGATTAGATCCTACTTGCATCTGAGCGGCAGTAATCTTCAAATAGACAACCTCAGTATATGAAGTGAAAACGTGCAATATGGGTGTAATGCACATAAAATGAGAAATTCATCCAACAAATGAAAACAAGTAACTTACCAAGCATATGGAGCAGGTTAGGTTAGTCTCAATTTTGAAGGAATCAAAGAGCTCGCAAGTAAGTGATGGTTTTCCATCCTTGAATGTCAGAGAACATCCATGAAACAGTGCAGATGTCTCCCTTGACTTGGCTTTTGTTTCCCTCAAGTTAATGTGTAAGGCAATAAGCTCACAAAGCCAAGGACTCTGAAGAATTTCCTTGTGCATGGTCTGGACTTTCGACTTGAATAATTGGCCTTGCTTGGAATAATGAATCTGCAGTCATAGTAGTAGTGAGAATATAAATTAAACACCCCCACAGCATGGAATGTAAAAAATAAAAACTTAAACTAGCACGCGAAAGAAACAGGGAAAAACTTGGTATCTAGACACACCTTGTCATATTTCTTTAATATTTTTCGAATTGCAATGGCATTTATGAGTGCATATATGACTAGATCTTTGCCTTCTTCGATTAGAGCTGTATGATTCCTAAGCCATTCTCCTTTCAACATGAGAAAGTACTTTCTGAAGCCAGAAGCTAGATGCACTTCCAGCAATTTCTGCGCTCGCTGGTTAAAGCATCCTACTATGTCTGACATCTCATTGAGAAGGGAAGGGAAAAAGGTCCCATCGCACACTGAATAATTAGATTAATCAATTTAGCATACACGATTGTTAGTTGTTGAAGACATGGAAAAGTTTCAACTCATCCCAAAGAGATCTCTTTCCTTAAACATATTGCTACAATCATCGTGATCATCTAACTACACAATTACAGTTCTTGAATCCAAATTAATAACATATTTCTTAGACGTTACTCAAAACAAAATCATAAATTATAAAATAAACCGTCGTAAATTATTCCCCATTGCCTATAAATATTTATTTTCTGGAGATAATCAATGTTGCATATAACTAATAGATTTTCATAATTGTTGAATATTGTATAGAAGATGACCTGGGCAATGATCAGGGCAGGTGAGTGTGGAGGTTCTCCTGCACCTTTTCATGATCTTTTTTAGCTTCTTGAAGCCAACAGCAGGGAGCTTGTGGCCATGGCCTTGCATGTATCGCTGGTAGGTCTTGCAGAACTTCATGCTTTCTCATTAATCAACCAGTCTAATCACTGATAATATTGTAATTATTATAATTAATCAATCATTATTAAAAAAAACAAAGAAACAGAGAAAACGTGTGAATGAAAAAACGAGGCCAAGGGTGAATCGCAACCAACCGTTCTTGTTTCCGTAATCATCTGCCCGGCATTTTATTAACGGTTTGACCGCGTACCAGAGGAAGGTGAGCCCGTAACGGACCAATTCTATATGTGATGGTTTTGGTATAGAAAAAAAAAAAAAAAAAAAAAAACAAAGGAGACAAGGAAGAAGTTATTTTCTTTAAAAGAAATAAACAGAAAAGTTAACTTTATTATCATTCATAATTTTATTTATTAACATTATTATTATGACAAAAATAAAATAAAGAACGCATCTATTATTCATTATGGTAGTAGGAAATACTTAATTTTTTTTATCTTATTTTAATAATAGAATTAATTATATTTACAATATTATAATTGTTAGAAGTTCAAGACCATGTGATTAAATGTGGAATGCATGAAAGATTGAATGGCTCGGTCTAGAACTTAGGATTGTGTATTATGTGGCAAGTTTGATTCACTTCAACATTATAAGCATTCTCAATCAAGGATAAGCTCTATGCTTTCAAATCTGATTTAAATAAGGTTTTGAATAATTATTAAAATCAGATTTTGAGTTTTGAACAATTGTTTTAACTAACTGGAGAAAAACAGTCGACTATTTGACAAAACAGTTTGAATTTTAAATGACAATTTTCTATAAATGGTTGGCGCAAAATTTTGGAAAATAACGAAATCATTTTCAAATAAGTGCTATGAGTTTTTCCAAGAGAGAGAAAAAGTGCCCTAAAAGTTTTCGTAATCAAGATTAATCAAAAAGCTCTTCAAGAACTGTTTTCTAAATATTGTTGAAGCTTTGAATTGACTATTGTTGCTATATTGCTGATCTGATCATACTGAATAAGCCTTATATACCCTTTCTTTATTACTTTTGTAATCTCTTATATTGAAGTTCTTGTTTTGCTGAGTTTGTAATAATTCTTTCATTGTACTGAAGTTTATTCTGCTGTGAGTTACCTGGGTTGGTAATGCTGTTTGTACAGTGGGTTATGCACAGGTTGTAACTTGCTGAGGGGATCAGCAAGGGGTTTTCTGGGTTATACAGTGGATTCTGTATAGTTCTTGATTTGCTATAGGTTTCAGCGGATTGTTTTCTGCGGGGAGCAGTGTATTCTTGCAGGTAACAAGTGGTTGAATTTCTGTAAACGGATCTAGTTTAATCTTTTTATATTGGAAATCCTTATAGTGGTGTAAGGGACTGGACGTAACCCTTGTGGAAGGGTGAACCAAGATAACTTGCTGTGTCTTGTTCTCTCTTACTCTCTCTTGACTGTTCTTGATAAATCTTGTTAATCTTCTTGATTTTTCAGAATCTAATAAAAACTCATTAACAGGTTTAATTGATTAGTTTTGGTTAATATTTGAGTATTTCTTAAATCATAAAATACATCTATAAACAATTTATTCAACTCTTTTCTGAAACAGACTGTTCATCAGTCAGTTTTTACAGAAAAGTTGATTTGTCACAATCAGTGGTTAAAAATTGTTTTCTGATATTAAACCAAATTTGTTCTTGTTTAATAATAGGTTCTTTAATCTGTAATTTATAATAAATTTAGAATTGATCTAATTCTTTGAGTTGGATTAATCTTTAAATACTGCTTTTACTGCACATTGTATTTTTCTAGAATCTGCTTAATAGTCTACTGCTTTTCCAGAATTACAATCTATCTTCAATTTACTGATTTTGGGTGATTAGTTTTATTCTGGAATTTGTTTTGAACCTTTGTTGATTGCAATTTCTATCATCTTGAATAGTTTTTTTTAAAGATTTTTCATTTCTCACATTGAAAAGTACATTTGCGAAAAGTTTTAAAGGTGTTCAATTCACTCCCTCTTGAACTTGACCAAAACTTATTTTACAATAATGAGTGACTATTTTTTAATAATTTTTTCTGCTTTTATAAAGAAAGTTTTTACTATCTCTCAGTTCCTTTTCTTTTCTTTTATTTACATGTATAATCATCCTCTTAAAACGACTCTCTATTTTCTCAATTAAAAGAGTGATATACAAAAGGGGATCTTTAAAATCCTAAACACAAAAAGGGTAAAGTAGTAAATTCAGGTCAACATATAACAATCTCCACCTTGATCCGAATTGTACAACTAGAAGGTAAATAGAAATAAACTAGAACAAACTCAAAAACAAACTAACAACAAATTGAAATTGTCTTTGAGCAAAACTTGAACTTTGCAATGGTAAGAAGCTTTGTGAGCATATCGACCGAATTCGCTTTGGTGCTAATCTTCTTCAGAAGCACATTACCTTTAGAAATCACATCACGCACAAAGTGATACCGTATATCAATGCTTAGTCCTCTCATGAAAAATCCGATCATTTGTCAAATGAACGACACTTTGGTTGTCACAAAATACCATGATAGGATCACCAAGAAATGCGTTGAGCCAAATAGCCTCCTTAATAGCCTCCGTGATTGCCATGTACTCTGCTTTTGTGCTAGAGAGTGCAACAGTGGATTGAAGTGTTGACTTCCAACTAATTGCACACCCTCCAAGAATAAAAACATAACTAGTCAAAGACTTCCTCTTATCTAAATCACCACCAAAATCCGAATCCACATAACTCGTTAGTATCTTATTTCCTCCAAACTCCAAATGAGCATTAATGGTACCTTTCAAGTAGCGAAAGATCCATTTTATCGTTTCCCAATGTCCTCTTCCAAGACAAGCAAGGTATCTACTCACCACACTAATGACTTGAGCTATGTTGGGTCTAGTACACACCATCAAGTACATAAGACTCCCAACTGCACTTGAATATGGAACATTTTCCATATACTTCTTCTCATGTTCGGACTTAAGACTCATAGCACCTGAAAGCTTGAAATGTGTTGCAAGAGGGGTGGAAACAATCTTGACTTTTTCCATGCCAAAACGACGAATTACCTTTCCTGCAAACTCCTTTTGTGAGAGAAAGAGTTTTCGATTGGGTCGGTCCCTTGATATTTCCATGCTAAGGATTCTTTTGGCGGCCCCTAAATCTTTCATCTCAAATGCCGAACCCAATTGCTCTTTCAATCTTACAATTTCTTCCATATTGGAAGCAACAATCAACATAGAGCAACAAGTAGATAAATTCTCCGCTACTCAACTTCTTGAAGTAGACACAACTATCATAATTAGAGCGGGAGAAATTTATACTAACCATGAATGAGTCAAATTTCTTGTACCATTGCCGAGGTGATTGCTTAAGGCCATAAAGTGACTTCTTCAACAAACATACATTATTCTCCTTTCCCACAACTTTAAAACCCTCTAGTTGCTTCATGTAAATTTGCTCTTCTAAATCACCATTTAAGAAAGCAATTTTCACATCCAACTGCTCTAACTCCAAATCCTTGATTGCCACTAAAGAGAACAAAACTCGAATGGAGGTATGCTTGACAACAGGAGAAAATACTTTATTAAAGTCCACACCCTGAACTTAACTATAACCCTTCGCCACAAGTCTTGCCTTATACCGAAGACTTTCTAGTCTTGAACCATCTACCTTCTTTTTGAAGACCCACTTGCAACCCACAATCTTCTTACCACTAGGTGGCTTCACAAGAGTCCAAGTGTGATTTCTTTCCAACGAATGAAGCTCTTCATTCATGACGGAAACCCAATCCGTTGCATTTTTGGAAGAAATAACTTCTTTGTAAGATGATGGTTCACTATATTCTACCTCTTCGACAGCTGCAAAACAATAAACAAAATCAACATATCTCACTGGTGTTCTAATTTCTCTTCTTTCACATTATCTTGCCATCAAATATGGTTGCTATTCAACTTCTTGTTCTTCCGGATGAGCATCTTCATGTGATATTGCTTCTTCTTCATCACTTTGTTAGACCGACACCTCAAACTCCACCTTTTTGTCAATCTTCTCATTCTCCATAATAGTCGGCTTGAGCATAACATCCTTAGATTTCAACATAGCCGACTCATCAAAAGTGACATCTCTTGAAATGAGAAATTTAGAAGATGCGGGACAGCACACCTTGTACCCCTTCACATTCATGGGATACCCAACAAAAACACCCTTCTTTGCTCTTGCCTCCAACTTCCCTTCATTTACATGAACATAAGCGGCACAACCAAACACCCTCAAGTTTTTATAATCAGCCGACTTACCCGACCATACTTCTTCGGGTGTTTTGCACTCTATGGAAGTGTTGGGAGATCGATTCACCAAATAGCACCCCGTGCTAATCGCTTCCGCCCAAAACTCCTTGCCAAGACCCGCATTGGAAAGCATGCAACAAGCCCTTTCAAGTAATGTACAATTCATTCTTTCCACAACTCCATTTTGTTGTGGAGTATTAACCACTGTTTTATGCCTAGCAATTCTTTCGGCTTTACAAAACTCATCAAATTGGTGATACAAAATTCTAAACCATTATCGGTCCTCAACCTCTTGATCTTCTTTCCAGTCTGATTTTCTAAGAGTGCCTTCCATTCCTTGAACACTTTAAAGGCCTCACTTTTCTCCTTCAAGAAATAAGCCCAAACCTTTCTTGAAAAATCATCAATGAAAGTAAGCATATAGCGAGAACCATTACCTTTTGATGGCACACAAGAAAGTCCCTAAAGATCCGAATGGATGTAATCCAACATTTCCTTGGTCCGGTGAATGGTCGTTGAGATGCTCAATCTCTTTTGCTTGCCAAATACACAATGCTCACAAAACTCGAAGCTACTTGTGCATTGACCACAAACAAGCCTCTCTTACTCAAAATGGTCACTCCCCACTCACTCATATGTCCCAACCTCATATGTCACAACTTCGTAACATCAACATCTGAGGTAGGATCCGAGCTCGCAACAGAGGCCGAGTCTGTGACTGTGGACCCTTGCAAGAAATAGAGATTTCCAACTCTCTTTCATCTCATAATGGTGAGAGCTCCCTTTGAAACACGAAGAACTCCACCATCACTTTGAAACTTACATCCCTTCTTTTTAAGAGACCCTAAAGAAATCAGGTTCTTACTCAAATCGGGTATATGTTTCACACCCGTCAACCTTCGTATCTTTCCATCATGGAATTTAATCTTCATTGAGCCCACACCTACAACCTTGCACAAATGATTATTTCCCATAAGAACCTTTTCTCTTGAAGGCTTATATGTCTCAAACTAATCCCTATTTGGAGTCATGTGTTGAGAAGCACCCGAGTCCATAATCCAAGCATTCTCATTATTGACAAAATTATCAACCACACAAAGAACGTCATATGTGTCATCATCCTTGGCCACATTGACCTCTTCCGAAGCAACACCTCCACGACCCTTTTGTTTATTCTGCAAAATAAAATAATTGGTCTTTATGTGTCCCTTCTTCTTACAATAATTGCATGTAAGATTCTTGTGCTTTGACTTTGACCTACTTCTGTTTCCCATCGGGATTTTGTCCTTAGACCTCCCCCGTTCGGCAACTAAACCAACACCTTGACTTTCTTTATCAACACTGGTTATCTCATTATCTAAGTGCAATTTGGCTTGTAGGTTACCTTTCACATCCTCAAGAGAAATTTTCTCTCTACCATAAATCATCACGTCCCTAAGCGACTTATATTGTGTAGGCAAAGAACACAACAACAAAAAAGCTTGATCCTCATCCTCTACCTTGACATCTAACTTTCCCAAATCATTCAAGATGGAGGTAAACTCCGCAATATGATCGAAAATAGATGTACCTTCGGCCATATGAAGAGTGTAGAGGTGTAGCTTCAACCGTAACCGATTTGTTAAAGACTTCTTCATATACATCTCCTCCAACTTCTTCCACAAACCCATAGCGGTTATTTTCGAGAGAACCTCTTAAAGTGTTGCATCACTTAAACACAACTGGATAGTGAAAAGAGCCTTATCATCCATTTCCTTTTACTTCTTATCCGTCATTTCCACATCAACTTCTCTACCATAGATGGCATCCTTAATGCCAAGGGTGGACAATATGGCGGCCATCCGCACTTGACAAAGTGCAAAACTCGTCTTCCCATCAAACCTTTCCATATCAAATTTAGACGACATTTTCATCCAAATACAAAGCCAAGAACCAACAATGAACACACCAAATCAAATGACATTGGAGTAGTGTGGCTGCGGAGGTAGCGGCGACGAGCGGCTGTTGACGGCGAGTGGCGGGCAGTGACGACGAGGAAGGATTTTTGACCTAAACCTAGAGTTGTGACGAGAAAGGATTTTTTACCAATTTGTTAAAATGACTCTATTTTCTCAATGGAAAAAGTGAGATACAAAGTGAATCTTTAAAACCCTAAACGCAAAAAGGGTAAAGTAGTAAATTTGGGTGAACATATAACACATCCAAACTACCTACTATCTTTCATTCTTCTTTCACTCGTTTATGTTTCCACTTTATAAATCTTAATCTTTATTCTGTTCCAAATTTTGATACCATTTGTTTTGTTATCTTTTCAATCCATATCGGAAAAATTGATAACATTTAAAACATAATTAAGCTAAACCAACTCCTTAATATAAAATATTTATTTTGACATTATATATCATTATTTGGTACATTAAAGCAATATATAACAAAAGACATTTTTTGTGATATATTTTTAAATAAATGATTCAATATAAATAAAATATTATATTTTATAATATTATTCATTAAATAAAATGCTATATTAATACGTAATTATTTAAAAGATATAATAAACAGCCTAAAATATCAAACAAATAATCAAATATAATTTAAAGTGGGTCTGATCAGTTATTTGAGAGGAACTATGTCAACCATCGCCGAAATATTAATGTCCCATGTTCCATTACCTGAAAAAATGACAAAGGAAAAACTAGAGTTTCATTTAAAAATATTACTAAGAATTTAGTACATGCGAATTCTTTTCATAAATAAACTTGCACTAATAAAAAAAATATGGATATAATATTTAATATGATATTACTTGCTTATAATATACTGGTGTTCTTACATATTCAAATAATATAATGGAATTATGTTATTAGACCATGATATGATAATCACTTATCAGACCAAAACACTTATAAATAGAGATTCATATACACTCAACCTCATACTTACTTAATATTCTTACAAGGGTATCAGAGAATCTTATGCAGGCAAATTTCCACTTGAAGCACAATTAGCAGAATCTTATGCAGGTGAATCTCCACTCGAAGCACAACTAGCAGAGCTTGGTAATATGTTTTTGAAGGTCTTTCAACTTGGGTCACATTTGAACTTTCCAAAAGTCAACCTTAGATCATCTCGAAAGGTTCTAGCTTGAGTCTCGATAAGAATATTTGGCGTCTACTTTGGGACTTGGATAAAAACTGTTCCCATACCGTAAGTCTTATGGTGTAGAATTATTACATCATTTGCGTAATTCTTAATTATATTCTAGCATAATTCTTGATTATATTCTACCGTTATTGTTGCTAGAATAGTATTGTAGAAAAATATGAATATGCTTTATGATTGCAGCTAGTCTGATTTTTCACATTAGAAATGAATTATTCTTGTTACTAGATATAGAATGTGGTAGTTTAGAGGTACATGTCTAGGAAAGACTTGGTATTTAAGCGTGTCGATTAATGTTGAGGTTGAACAAACTCGAGTTGAAGGTGATGGTGAAAATGTTTACTTAGTTGAAACAAGTTTGAATGATCAAACTCTAGATGGACATGTACCTCATCTTGATAATATAGTTTTTTATGACAATGTTGATGAATCATCTAGAGAAGAACTTGATGGTGATGAAGAAGATGGTAATCAAGATGGTGGAGATAATTCCATTGGAGGATTAGATGAAGGAGATTAAACTTAATAACATTTGTTTTTTTGTTATTTAATTATTATCTTATCGTTAGTATATTGTAAGAACTTATTTATTTTAATATCATGGAATTGGTATCATGAATGTTTATCTTTTTTATTAAATTTTTCAATGAAGTAGACTCGTCGAGTTTACAGAACCCTTACGAGAGTTTGTATACACTCTCGATAACCTTGTCCGAGATCACTCATAGTAAGGGCCTCCGTATATTATAATATTACTCGCTTATAATATATAGGTAAATCACCTACAAATCCAAATAATACAAATTATTCCACAATTGATTTCTATTATTAGGCTTATCATCCCATAATATGATAACCACCTATCAGGCCCAAACACCTAGAAATAGAGTCTTATCCTTCAGAGAGTACTCACTTAATATTCATCTCTATGATCTTACTGACTTGAGCATCAAAAATTTTTGTACAGGTGGATCTGCACTTGAAGCATGATCAACAAAGCTTAGTCAAATGCCTTTGAGGGTCTTTCAACTTAGTCACAGTTGAACTTTCCAAAAGTGAAAGATTTCAGCTCAGATCCCAATAAGAACAAAATCATTTTAAAATGAATCCCAATTAAACTAAGTCTACTTTAATAGTGTTTATAGTTGTAATTTGACTGGTTACCAAAAAGGAAAAAGAAAAACAAAGCACAAAATTTGATTCATTAAAAAAGATTTGACAAAGTTAAACTAATGTGACTACACAAAAGATATGGTTTCACACATCAATAGTTTGGGTAAAAGTTGTAACAATATATTATTACAATATTACTATCAAACTTATTCAACTTCTCCAAAATATATATATATATATATATGTATATTATAAAATATTAGAAATTATTCAAAATAAATTTATACATAATCATGTTTAGAGAAAGAAATAAATAAAAACACTTGTATATATTCTTTTACTCCTCAACCTATTCTTGCTGAGATGGTCTTCCTACATTCTATCTAACACACAATCATCATAATTGATAAATATATACAAATAAGAAAAAAAATAGAGTAAGTTAGAGTTGAAAAATATTCTTATAATTTTTTTCTACTATACACGGGCAAATATACATCTCAAAAATTAATCTCATTCATTCAAATATTTCACAAAATCAAGTGTCAAATTCAAGTTCAAATGGTTACCTCTCATATCATAACTCAAGATATCAACATAAAAAAACACTTAACTTTATTTTTGACTCCTACAGACTTAGAGATTTGCATGTCATACTACCTTTATTGAGTTCTAACAATAAAATAGCTACATATAGGAACTAATTCATTCATATGATAGGATAAATTCATTGTAACCTACTCTTTTCACACTGCAGACAAAGTCATAGGACCTCTTTTGAAAAATCAAATTTTCGTTCACGCATCGACTAATGATGCAACATCATACGATATAAGTGACAAACTGCAAAATTTCTAAAAGTGCAATTCAACCATCACAATTATTTTCTATTTTTCACAAGACATGTATAATATCATAAACAATAATAAAAATACTTAATTATTTTACTCACTTTAACCAAATTTAAAATAAGAAGAAAAGACAATTTAATTGGGTCTAAAGTTTTAAAGTTATACTAATATTTAACAACGTGTAATGATCTAGTCATCTATACTACAACATTTTTCACTTCAGGCAACAAGTGAAAAAGGTGGTCTAAGGTTAAAAAATCATGGCCTTAACTTTAGGCCATAGTTTGGCCACAATTTTGAAATTATGGTGTATTCAATCGTGGGCGTAGCTCACAAGACCCACAGTTTTGTCAAAAAGTGTGGCCTTAGCCTAACACAATAGGCCACGTATATTGTTCACCTGTTGTCTTTTCATCAAAGTTTAGGCCATATTTTTTTCATATTGTTGCCTTTTCTATAAACATTTAGGCCACACTTTGTTAGTCGTTTCCTTTTTATTTGAGCCACGATTATTTAAGTGTTTCATTTACGTTCATGCCACAATTATTCAATGTTGTAATAGAATTTAGACATTTTAAACAACACTTTTACAAATGTGGATTAATCCTTCATATCATATTTGTATATTTCTAAATAGATTATGAATACACTAAGCCACTAATTCATTTTCAACATTATTATTATAATATAAGAATACTTCAATAAAACTATAGAAGACAATTACATTATTTTTAGTAAATTGTAATTGAATATAACATTAATGATACTCGTAACATTTGGAGATGCAATTAAATGTGCATATAACAACTGAAAATATTAAAAACTATACTCCAATGTTGCCTAGCACACTTTGAAAATTTAATGTTGCCTAGCACACTTTGAAAATTTACAAAAAAATTATAACGTGTATAATAAAAGTATTTGGTTTATTTCTTCATTTTATGTTTTCTTCTCCAAATGAACTTGAACTTCACCCTGCAAAAAGGTAAAAAAAAAAAAAAAATCAACAAACTTAGTACATGATTTTCTTCCAATTTATGAAAGTTTGTATAAAATATTTCACGATCTTAGATGGTTCCAATGTATACCTCATAATCATCATCAAGAACATGAGTTGCAACAAAGGAACTTGGAACAACCGCACTACTTTCATTGTCTAATGCTCGTGCCATCATTTCTTCTATATCATTCTCATCCAAATCAATATTTTGCTTAAGCATGAATTTCATCACTTCCTTCAAACCTTCAAACTTCTTGATCATATCATTTCTTTCAATGACATGTTCTCTTTTTAGAGCATCAATTTTTTGATTTTTCTTCAATGTTGTGGGTGTCATAGTCCTTCCATAACAACAACTTCGTTTCCCAAACAATGACTCAAATGTTTTTTCTCCTGATGCACTTGAATTTTCAATGGAACTTTAAAGCTTAGACTATCAAAAAAATATCAAAGTTATGAACAAGTAAAAGGTATGAAGCTTTCAAAGATATTTCATAAGTACAAATAAACTTACAAAATTGCATCTAGTGTTTCTTCATCAATTGCTTTTCCATTTTTACCAAGACGACTTTGTCAAGTCTTAATAAATATTTCGGCTCTAGTAACTTCTTCTCCATCATATTTGTTAGCACTCTATTAATAAAAAAAATGAAAATTAATAGTAAAATATATAGTAATGATATATTATAAATTGAGACATAACCTAATAATACAATACCAGTTCAACTCGAACTCTGGCAAAGTTGATCGTTCCCAAACTAATGTTGAACAAACCATTTTGTAGAAAATGTTTTTTTTCATGTTCAACTACTAATTACAAGACCTTTGTGTGCTTGAGCTTGGAATCATAATTTCTAATATATTATGAACCAGAATATCGTCATGAACTAGAAGGATCATACCTTGATAGTATTATTTGTCCAATATCCTATCAATTTCTTGAAATGATCCTCAAGAATGGACTTTAGACAATGTTTCAATTGTTACTCCAACGTGAACTATTTCTCAAAATGCGTTCTCTTTACATAGTACTTATATCGTCTCCAGACATCATTTACACAACTAAAAACTGATTTCTCTCATTTCTCAGAGATAATGAATTTATCCTAAACAAAGCCACAAATAAACACATGTCATAAATATTTTATAATTCAATCAAAGATAAGAATTTTATTTAATTACCATATAATATTTTCATACTTGTTCCTTGGTTGAATATCTTCTAGTTCTCCCACATCAATAGTTAGAGTGTTCTTTTTATTTTTGACTCCAACTTCTAAATTAGACAAACTGGATTGTTCCTTAGCAGAACCATTGGGGTCTTAGTTGGCAACTCAATACTTGTTATCCCCAAGCTATGTCAATTGGCTCAAGAAGTGGGGAAGATGAACGAGCTATGCGTCTGTGTTAAGCTAAACTACAAGCTCTATCCTATTTATATTTAGGACTCTATGGAGATAAATATAATGTTAAGGAGACAAAATTACATCAAATAAATAAATATAAATTGAATAAATTTACAAATAATATCATACAACATTTAAAAAAGTTGACAATTATTTTGATAGTTAAAGTTATAGCTTTATCAAATTAACTTAAAAAATTTATAATTTTTTTGAAAACATATTGAATCAATTTCTGAGATGTCTAATATATACACTTATATGCACATATATGCACTTATATGCACAACTAGATTGATCATCATGTGTATAATAAGTATTTGAATTGCTATAACAGTGACTCCTAAAGACAAAAGTGAGTCAGCACAAACATTACTTAATATGAAATTGGGAGACTAATTAGGCAGAGAGCAAACGATAGTTAACTTATCAAATGTACTCTGGATGCCTTACAAACTGTTATAGAGAATTAGATAAGCATACTGGTATGTTTGGATGTAGGTTTCAGAACTGAACTGCAATGTTAACAATTGAACTATAATGTTAACATTTATTCATATCATATACAAAGCATGTAAAGGACTAATATAGAATGAATATTAACCAAAATCAAATGTTTTGGAAGTAAGAATAGACGAGACTATATAAAATTTAGGGCTTGTAATATACCTTTGTGATAGAAAAGACTATATAAAATTTAGCTATACTCAACTACCCCCGAGATCATCACTACAACTGAAAACAACAAAAAATAGTATCAATAATTTGAAATGTATCTTTCAAAAACAAAAGAATATGGGTCATACTGCATATATTAGATTTTAAAGATGAATATGATCAACCCCAATCAATATGTAAAATTTAAATTATTTCTTAATAGACCCTATAGAGCCATGATTTTGTTGAACATCACAAGTCCTCTTGTAATTTATTTGAAAACAAGTACTGGAGTCATCCTTACTTTGTAATTATTGCTTGATTCTAAAATATTAAACATTATGCCCTCATCTATATAAACAATCTGCAATTGTCTATATAAACATTTTGTAGAGCTTTAATGAGTAGCAAAGAATATGTGGCTATACATTTAACAATGAAAATTCCTATTCATCTTTTGAGTTGGAACAAATATACTTCTATAAATTTCTTGGTTCATAATGAAGATATTAAATTAATAGAGTATGGCCTAAGGACAAATATTTCTTTCAATAATTTTCAAATTCTGAACCATAATGGTTTAGAGGCTAATTTATGCTCCACGAAAGGATTTTGTGGCCAAATTATGTCAATATTAAACATTAATAATGAACAAATTTCTAACAAACCTAATAACTTACCCTGAAACATAAATTTTGTTCAAAAACACAAAAAACCCTAAATTATACATAAAAATTTGAACCAAGTTCGAAACAGAAGCCCTAAATTTAGTGGATGAAAGAATAGAAATTGAGAACACGACAGAAAGAGTGAGAAAGATCGAGATTAAGAGACTCACTAAAGACAACAGAGAGCGAGACAATGACTATAGGGAGAAGACGTAGGATGACAGACAATGGTAGGGACGAGGAGATGATGGTCAACCCGAGAGTGAGAGAGATGAGATGAAAATGTTGAGAGAATGAAGTAGGGGATGAGGTAGTGTAGATGGAGGATTTGTGGGAGTGAAATAAGGTAGATGAAAGGTTTGGCACTAGGAAGCGTAATTACTTTTAATTTCAATACCTTTAATATTTGATTTGTATAAGTGGAAAGTCTATTCTTTTTAATAGCATTTTTACCTTTAATGTTTTGGTTTTGCAATAGTAAATAATAGGTTACATTCAGAACACGTGGTTTATATTATAATTTAATAATTTTTTTTTTAATTTTAAGGTAGGACACACTTTTTGTAATGTGACATATTTTTTTTATAAAGTGCAGGAGAAATTTGTAACTTAAAATAACTTAAAATGCTCACAGTTCAAAATGTATGGCCTAATAATTATTGTAAAAATATAACCTTTTTCTACTTTTACATCACGATTATTTAGTTGTGACTAATAGAATGATGAATAACTATAACATCCTCATATCTCATAAAGTTAAGTTAATAAAAGAAAGGATTTTGAAGGTGTACCCTTATTAGATTTTGATAACGTTGAGAAATGATAGAACCGGGTGTTTTGGCAAAGGTCACGTCACTCAATTTATATGAGTGTGAGTTTGTATTTTTTTTTTTTTCAAAATTTTGAATATGAACTTTTGTACTCAAGTTAAACGAGTTTTACCATAGTCTGTGTGGAATAACTGTAACCTAAGTCTTCAACTCCAAATTGTCAAAGTCAATGCAATCTATGTTACTTCTATTAGTTGTGTATTATTTAATGAATTATTGAGTAGTTGATGTTATGTAAATAAATGCTAACAAATTTTAACATATTTTTTGGATGCAGACTTATGAGAATAAGTAGCAAATTTTGTTAAAGGAATATGGTTTGAAAAAATAGATCTTATTTAAAATATAATTCATATCAATATATATATATATATA
>Ga0209700_104939_pt1 | contig 23264 bp, 6 predicted proteins | sample SiratroredBW_FD_187528 | JGI IMG/M metagenome (GOLD analysis project Ga0209700, IMG submission 187528) | Root nodule microbial communities of legume samples collected from California, USA - Siratro red BW (SPAdes) (version 2) | ecosystem: Host-associated > Plants > Roots > Nodule | place: USA... | reverse complement strand
ATATTTATTTTATTATAATAATATATATATTATTGTAATTATATAAATATATATTTATATTTATTTTATTATAACAATATACATATATATATATATATATATATATATATATATATATATATATATATTTTTATATATATATATATATATATATATATATATATATATATATATATATTTTGTTATCTATATATATTGTGTAGCTTTCATTGTTATAAGTTACTTGTTACAATGACTTATAATAGCATACTTCCTTATCAATATGCATTTATTCTAATTTAGTTTTATATGCACAATCCAATACAACATTAAAAAACATGAGAGAAAAGGTAGGAGAATTAATCACCTTAAACTCTTGTAGTAGTCTAAGAATTTCAATCAATTAATTACTTAATTAAAATTGTACTTTTATTCTATAATTTCATTTGTTTAATTAAATTGTGTTATCTTATCACCATTTCATATAATCTTAAATCAAATCGTACAATAATAAAACCGATTTATTCACAATAATATAGTGTAATCTCTGTATGATTTTACTCATATCCGGAAATAAAATAAAAAATATACTATTTTGGGAATTTAAAAAAAAAATCTATCATTAAAGTTATAAAGAGAACAAACATAAAATTGATATTTTTTATTATTAGAAAGTAGTATATATAAGTCCTGAAAGTTTGATGCCGTTACTTTATGGAATGGAATTTATGAGGTAAATAATATAATGTTTTTGTTGTGCAGCTAGGTCAGGTAAAATTAGATTTTGTGTGAAGTAAATAAAATAGATACTAAAAAGTTGTGTTCAGTGTGTACCTCGTACCTTGAGATATTGATTGAATTATATTAAGCAATTTCTTAAATTAGTTTAGAAAACATTTTCAGTCACTAGAATCCAGTGGTTCTCTGGGTTTGCTCCCTCAATTCTCATTGTTGAGACTTTTATACCTCAAATTGGCTTAAATTGATTACATAAAGCATTAATTAAGTATGGAGGAGCATTTTAATTAATATTATTTATTGTGATTAGAGTATTTTTTTTCCTTTTTCTTATTTTCAGTATTTTTTATTTTATATTTTAAAATTATGATTTATAATTTTTTTTATTAAACCAAATTTATTTCCATCATATTTCATTGCAATTATCATTTATTTTTTAATTTTACATTTTAAAATTATAATTTATACACTTATCTTTTTATTAAACTAAATGATCTACTACTTATTCGTCATTTTCTTTTTCATTACATACCTATCAATACTAAATAAATTAAATTTTATTTAAAAATTTTAAATAATTTTAAAAATTCAGTTTCTGGAGAATCAAATTGTCATCTGATTGTTTGGTTCCTGCCACGAAAAGACTTATGGAATTCGGTTTCTGGAGTCAAATTGTGATGGCAATTTTGTTTTCTGCTGTTAGAACAGATGAGGAACATCATATGAGTGATTCAAATTTGGTGTTATGGAAACTGTGTCCGAGTCTGAATCTGTTTTCTTGCATTTTCGATGACTAAAATTTCACCGGAATTAAATTTCAAGTTGGCCAGATTCAAGAATGGGGTTCTGTTTTTTTTTTATATATAGGATTTAATGTTTGAACAAAGGAAAATAAAATAAAATAAATTTTAAAAACTTATTGTAGGTAAAGAAGAATGTTTTGAAAAGGTTAATTAAAAATTGAGAGAACAAATTTTAAATGATTTATGAGAGAAAAAATAATAAATTATTTAAGGTTGAATATAATTTGGTTTAAAAGTAGAAGAAAATATTAAAGTTTTGTTGATGTTTTTTGTTATTAGTAAATTAAAAAAATTTGAAATTATTTTAGAAAATGTAGTTGAAAATGTTAAATAAAAATCTAGTGTTAATTTATAGATTTAAAAATAGATAAAAATAAAGGAAAAAATTTTAAAGTAAAAAATTTTATTAAAAAAAGAATTAAAATTTGGAATGGTTTATTTTTAATTTGTACGAGAAAGGGAGGTAAATAAAGAAGTATGTAGGGGGGAAGTTATTTATTTTTCTTAAATTTATATGAAACTAACGTTATAATTATTAGTTGGTTTCAAATTAAAATGAAAAAAATACTATAAAAATGATTGAATTAAAATTTTGAAAGAATAATAAAAATACAAAAAGAATGAAATGAAATATGGTATATGTATTTTGAACTAATTAATGAGAAAATAAAAGATAAATCATTTAATTTTTATATTTTTTATTAAATTTAAATTGGACAAGAATAAATCATAATAATTAACTGTATTTTTATAACAAAAATTATAATACTAGTATTTGAATTAAATTTTGTATTTTTAGTTTGTAAAAAAATATCTAAACAAGTAATAACAAAAATAAAATAAAATTGTTGGGATATTTTAAAAAAATATTAATTAATTATTTGTAAAATTTTAAATAAAAGTTAATTTATTCATTTTTAATATATATATATATATATAATAAAGAAAATGTATTTTTTTTCACTAGTATCCTTTCTGGAAAAAAGTTATTCAAGTAGTATTTTTTTTCACTTTAATTTCTTAAATAGTACCATTTACTTAAGTTATTGAAGATTCCGTTCCCATAATCCAATAATTTTATTTTATTTTTTATATTACTTATTTTTTATATTTTTTAAAAAAACTAAAAATAAAATTTTAATTCAAATAAAAAAAATAAAATTATTTCTTATGTCAAACCTTAAACCCTTAAAAATAACCCAGTAAATGGAAAATGTTTTACAGTAAAAATTCTTATTAAAAATAGAATTAAAATTTGCAACAGTTTATTTGTATAAGAGAGGGAGGTAAATATAGTAAAAATACAAAGAGGATGAAATGAAATGTAAACAATACTAATTAAGAAATTAAAGTAGAAAGAGTACTAATTAAAGAATTAAAGTGAAAAGAGTGTTACTTGAATAAATAGTATTAGTTAAGAAATTGAAACGTAATTAGTATTAGTTAAAATATTAATTAAAGTAAAAAGAATGTTATTTTAGTAATCTTTTCCAAAAGGTACAAGTCAGAGAGAAAAAAAGTTGATATTTGAATATTTTTTTATCAAAAGGTATTAATGGAGAAAAAAAGTCAACAAAATAAGTGAATAAATATATTATTTAGTTTAATAAAAAAGTAAGTGTATAAATTATAATTTTAAAATGTAAAATTAATAAATAAAATAAAATATTATTTAAATAAAAAATGTTGAAAATATAAAAAAATAAGTAAACAATATTAATTAGGGAATTGTGTGCTAGTCGAGTAGTTTTTTGGAAAATAGTGGTAATGGGAAAAAAAAGTTTCTATTTTACAAGTCTATTAGTTGATAGGAATTAAAGTGAATCAAAAGGAGTGTTTTAAGTGAATCAATGAGTATAATTGATCATTGGAAAATAATAATAATAATAATAATAATAATAATAATAAATAAAATTGTTTATCCAATTAAAATAATTCACAATAAGGTTAATTAAGATCTTCTGTCCTTAAAATACTCACTTCATGGATAACACTAATATATATTTAACATTTGTTAACATTTTCCTGCGCTTTCCAAAATTTTATGAGTTTTTGGTAACATTTCTGTCAATAAATGTTAGTAATTTTTTCAAAATTTGTAAAAAAAGTAATTTACTAAATTTTGATAGAAGGCACCAACAATATAACAAAAAGTGACTGAATATGATGTTATGAAATCTTGGAAGATCTTGTGTTTTCATATCTATAATAAAAACATTCTAAACATAAGAATCAAAATCATGATGCCACCATAGAGGTGGTTTATTTTATAATAGAAAACAAAGTGCAATTGCATCACACTGTATTACTTTTCATCTAAACAATGTTGACAATATAAAAAATAACAATCATCTGCACTAGAAAACCACATATCAGAAAGACGATACTAAAAAGTGGAAAATCACACCAAAATCGACTACAATAAAAGGAGAAATCAAACTTATCCTGGAAAATTCAGAATTAATAGACCTAGGTATATTATCCAATCAAGTTAAACTTTGGAAAATAGCACCATGATTACTGTCCCTGACACATATGACTACTATTACTAAAACAATTAAGCCACATATATTTCTAATATGTCATGGAATAGAGTATTATTATGTCTATTTTGAACATTCGTAATCTCCCCGGCAATAATCACTTCCATAACTTCAGCATTTATATCATCGATTTGCATTATTCGTGTGATCAATGTCTTTGTATAAAAAGTTAACTTTCCTTCTAAATCTTAGTGCTGAAATAGAAATAATGCATGCATACTTGGATTATTTAGTAATTATTGTTAATTGTTTTAATTGAGAATAATCTGTATAGCATATGATAAAGATAACATTTGAAAAGTTTTATGTGATTAAATATAAAGTATAATTAATTCAATTATAGTAAGCACCAAAACTTTTCCAGTTCCACTAAAAATTGTTTAGGTTTTAACAGCCGACAGCACTACCATACCAAACCCAACCATCATCCACTGAACCCACATGAGTTATGAGTTATGATGCTCAAGACTTCTCTCCATTTTGTTCATGACAAAGGAGGCAAAAAATACAATTTTGAACAATCTTTTCAGCTATACACCTTCTTTTTAGCTCTGATTTACCTTCTTTAGTTATGGAGTCTCATTTTTTTGTTAATACATAAAGTCTAACAAAGTATTATCTTTCTTTGCTTCTCTAATAACATGCTAATATATATTTGTTTTCAAATTATTAATATCCTATATGTGTGCTTTGATAATATATTTTTTATAATGTTATATATCATGTGTTTGCTCTATTATATTTTTCAGACAACTAGGGTAGGCAAACACACCATGAATAAAAATATTGATTTCTTAAGCTTCCAGGGAACTACAATTCGTCTTAACCCTCTAAAAGGTCTAAATGTTCAGTTTCACTTTAATTATTTTCATAAATATATTATACTTTTATGTAGATTATTCACATGACATTTCTTCTTATTTCAATGCACTTTAACTTAACTAATTTTATTTACAAAATATTTTTTTTATATTTGAAATATTAATCTTAATTAAATAAAAATTCAATATATTTTTAATCTCTACATTTTAAATCCTTCAATATTCAAATCTTAAAAAGGACTAAAGTTCCACGTCACTTTGAATAAAGGTTGGTATTAAAAAGAAACCTATGCAATAATTAACTGACAAGTAGCACACTCAAACTTTACAGTCTCATTTCTTCTTCTTTTTTTATTTTTAATTGGTGGCAAAAAGATACTATTATTACATCTGAATTCAGCATATAAAGATATTACATTATTATTATTATTATTAATATACATAATTTTATTTGAACAAAGAAACACAAAAAAGGAAAAAGAGTCACCCTGCTTTACCAAATAAATTAATTAGACATTACGTGACATTACACTTTAACGTACTATACTTGACCTGTTACCTCCATTTCCCATACTTCTTTGTATCCATTCAATTCTGAGAGATGATGAAGCCTGGGCTGTGCCTGGGCCCGGGCCTGGACTTGGACTTCCGGTTCCTACTTTGACCGAGCCGATTAATCATATACAGAGCATTGCTGGTGACCTTGGAAACATCGGTGACCCTGCGTTTGACGTCGGGCCTGGCATTGCCAGCGAAACCGTCGAGGCAGGTGTCGCCGTCAGTGAGGGCGGCGCTGACCCACGTCTGCGCGTTGCTCATTTGCCAGCGGAAGGTCTCGGAGCGTAGGTGCTGCAGCTCGTCGAGGCTCCGCCGGAGCTGCTCCACGGAGTCCGAGATCTGCTCCGTGCAGTCGCGCAGCGCGGAGCGCTGCCTTTTGCTCATGGCGGCGGCGTCGCCTTTGGACAGGGCGTGCAAGAACTTGGAGGTCCGGCGGGTGTGGGCCAGGCTAACCCTGAGCGCGGCCCGCGCCAGGTCCAGGGGCGTGTTGGTGGGTCCCGAGCAGCGGGAGAGTGTGCGCAGGCACAGACGCGGGTAGCGCGCCTGGACGCAGGAGGATCGGAGTAGATCCTGCGGCTTGCTCTGTGCTGCCATGGTGAAAAGCGTTGGAGATGATAAGAAAAATAAGAGTATAAGCATTTGGAGTTGCATTGTTGTGAGATTATAGTTTTGTTGTGTTGTTTTGTGTAGATCTGGTGGAAGAAGAGAGTGAGTGATGAACAGTGAGGTGTGGCAGTGTTGGTAGTTGGGAAATGGGAGAATGATTCTGATTTTGTGAATTAATAAAGGGATTTTTGTGTTATGCTGTTGTAGCTGTAATGGCGGTGGAATTTGTACGTATTTATAGACGTGCTTGTGTTTGAACCGTGAAATTACAATGACCGTTGTATCATCTACCTGGGGTTCCGTTTATCGCCAATTACTACAACTAAACATACTATTTAAGTTTTGTTCGGTTTTTAATCTAATATAAAATTTAAATTAATGTTTAATGCTTTGATTTCGATTAACTTTTGTCATCTCAAGTTGTTAAACAGGCCTTTATAAAAAGACTATTAAATACTTTACGATAAGAAATTATTAAATAAAAAAAGATATGTTTCTGAAAAGTTTTTTTAATTTTTGTCATATTCATATTTTTTTTACTTTTTTTATATTTATGCATAAATTATTTGATTATATAATTAAAAACTATGTACATTTTTTGTTATATTTTTACAAGTATAAATATATTGTAAACATAGTGATTAAATTAAAATAATTTTGAAAAAACATTTATACGTATGTTTATTATTTATTATTTAAACCATAACATTTGTATAAATATTATTTGTACGTACTTTTTGTCATATTCTATTTTTATTACTTTTTAGATTTATGAATAAATTATATATAGTTAAAAACTATAATACAATTTTTTTATATTTTTACAAGTGTAAATATAGTGTATACACTATGATTAAATTATAAAATAATTTTGAAAAAACATTTGTATGTGTGTTTATTATTTATTAATTAACTTTTAATATTTAGTATTATATTTAAGTAAATAAGATGAGTCAAGTTAAATAGGTTTAGATCAAATCAAGATGAGTTCAAGTTGGGTTGAGTTGAGAAAGACTTTGGTTGAGTCAAATCAATCCATGTCTATATCAGGTCGAATCAAGTTGAATTCAAGTCAATACAAGTTAACTCGAATCCTGATCACACCAAATTAACCTAGGCTAATGTTAAGCTAAGTCAACCTAGACCAAGTTGAGCATGAAATGCACAAGTTTAGGTCAAATTTAGTTAAAACAAGCTTACGTCAGGTCAAGTCAAGTCGAACCTAGGTCAGGCAGGCCAAGTGAAACTAAAACAAACAGAACCTTAGTTGGATAGAGTTAGCCCATATTCATATAAGGTTGAGTTAGTATGTTCTTATGTCAATCATAATGAGCATGAGTCTATTTCATGACAAGTTAGCTTGCACCTAGATAGGCCAAGTTTGTCTAGACTCCACTAAGATGAATTGGTATAGTCGAGACTAAGTCAAGTCGAGTCTAAATAAGGTTGTGTTACGTCTACGTCAAGAGAAGTAAGTTTAGCTAAAGTCATGAAAGGTCGAATTGGGTGGAGTTAATCTCAAGTTAAGTTGAGTCAAACTAGATTTAGGAAAATTATGGTAGGTTTAGGCTCAGGTCAATTTAAATTAAGTCATACCTAATGCAAGTCAAGTTGAGACGGAATTAAACTTTAATAAATCTAAATAAGGTCAAATTTTCATATTAAATTAAGTAAGAATGAGTCATGTGATTTTGATCAAGTCGAACTTAATTCATGATCGTCTTAAATCGAACTCAAGTCAAATAGATATTAAACTAAATTTAACTGAGTAAATCTTACCTCAAATTAGATCTTAGTAGACCAATCCTAATTAAATTGAATATAAAGAGATTGTGTAGAAATTAATTTATTCAAATATATTTAAAAAATTATACAAAGTAAAATTAATTTAATTTAATTGAAAAAATACAATTTAATTTTATCTAATTAACAAAAAGCCAGATTTATTTTATTTAATCTTAAGTGAATTTAGATTTCAAATTTTGAAAAATCAAATCCAATTATCACCCTATTGCAACTGTAAAGTCGGCTATACGAATCCCCAATAGAACTGGCCAAAGCGAAAGGCTTGAAAATAATGAGTGACTTTCGCGTGTTCACAAAAGATGACCGTGGAGGAATTGTTGGTGCTGTACCCTTAAATGATACAACACTTTCATAAAATTATTTGGGAACAGGGCATGTGCCATCTCTGCATTCATTATTTCATCTCATTTCATCAACACCAACTGCCCCACATTAGGTCAAATCGGCAGCGCTACTATCTCCATATGCGCCATATGTTTTATCAAAAAAGTTAATTTTTATCCACTTATTCCCAAGTTCTCATGTGCATTTTAAAGATATTTTTAATCTTAAAAAATATTTAATTTTTTTTTAGAGATTTCACATAAATTAGAGATAGATTTTTCAATAGTTCTTAAATAGGTGTAAATCTTACTTTATAAGTCGATTTTGTAAGATTGAGTAAAATTTAAAGTTTCCTTGTTGATATGGTATCAGAATCTATTATAGCAAGATTGTTGGACCTATCGAGTCATCTATTATTAAATCATTATCAGACCATCCGTATAATTTCATGCACGAGTTGATTAGTCTTAGCATGAGGGGATGTGAGATCTCACATTGACCAGGATATAGGGCCTTTTAATAGTTTATAAATAAGTGCAAACTTCACTTTACAAACCAATTTTATAAAATTAAGTTAGACTTAAAATTCACTTCTGATAATTTTAAATACAATAATATATAAGGTATATCATGTCTACATTAGTATATGCTTGTTATGATAGAAACAAAAGATAAAAAAAAAATTGAAGTTCTTATGATAGATAAAAATAATGAAAATTTTTATGATAGAAATAAAAGATAGAATCACTCTCGCTTGAGCAAAAACATCCAGAGAGCACTCCAGTTCCAGGGTCATTCTTGTCTGGCCTTAGCGAAAATACCTCTTCGCCTGAGCAAAAGATTTCTAGCCTGGGAGAAAACAATCCAGAGAGCACTTCATTTTCAGGGGTCTTTTTGCCTAAGGCGACTATACACTCGCCGAGGCGCGACTACCTTCTCGCCTAGGGGAAACACTTTTTGCCTGGGCGAAACACTTCTCGACTGAGCGAAATTGGACCCGAGAGCACCTCTCAAATTTCCAATTGAGCTCGTCTGGGCGAGTTATGCAGAAAAAAGTAGCAGTATCCACTACCTTAAAGCTACCATGCATGCCTTAGATGACTAAATTGGGCAAAAATCAACCCAAAGTGAATGATCTACCCTAACACATAATATCTATACACCAGATCAACATACTATCAATTTTCACAGATCCACATCATACATGCAAGAACAGAAATCAGTCAGAAAAATTCAATCCCAATTTCAGACTTGTAGAGACTTTTAGAGATGCATTTCACAAACCCTAAACCTATCAAACCATAACCTACGATCACACCCAATTCAGACAAAAATGTAGGTTAGCTTCCTTTACCTTAATCACAACTAGAGTTCTCTCTATGAGCTCCAATAGCTTAAGATTCTCAAGAACTCAAACCTGCACTAAAAGATCTATGATCAACGATCAGACTAACCGACTAAGACACTGAGCTCACAGAGAGGCCACATGCAAGCTCAAACAGTAGAGGAAAAACGAAAATCGAAAACTACAAAAAATGAACTTACTCTAACAGAGTATCTGATCAGATAAACTTGCTCTATTCTCCACCACGAGTCCAATGGTGGGCTCTGCTTGAGAAACTGGTGAAAGACGGATGCAAAGTCTTAGAGAGAAGTTAAAAAAAGGGAAAAGAAGATGTTTAGATAAATGATGGTTAAGTGAAAATGAGATTTGACTATTAATCTTTTCAATAAATACTCTTATTTTAATAATGAAATAATCAAGTACTCATTTCACTTTTACTACTTTTATTTATATAACAATTTTCTAGATTGTTACATTAAACTTTTACTACTTTTATTTATATAACAATTTTCTAGATTGTTACATTAAGGATGATTCAAATGTATTTGAGTGGTGTGAAAATTGAGTATTGATGATAGAACAGAAAAATATTCAAATATGATTAAATATTCAAATAATCACTGAGATAATTTGAGACATCATATTTGAGAAATTATGTTCAAATGGTATTATTTGAATTAATATTTGAACAAGTTGGCCAGAGGTGAGAAATCGAAAGAATAATGACATGGACGTACGCCATGAAAATGATGACAAAAAGGTTAAGATTCGAAAGACATAACCAAGTGGATTCTAAGAAAACTTTATTGGAAAGATTGAATGGAGATTTGAAAAGATGAAGAAATTATTTTGAATCAAAGGAATGAGAACAAAGAACAGTCAACTTGCATTTCTCGAAAAATCATCAAAGGCAAATGCTAGGTATAAGAGTTGCATTGGGTTGATCGAAGCACTGTAGCAATATTATAAGTGAAGGTACATGGAAGACAATTTTAAACATCTCGAACTCCACGGAAGAGACAATTACAAGCAAAATATAGGATATTATCTGACCCCATTGGGAAAAATAAACGGATTAGCAACTATTATTATTTGAGCATGCATGCAAGTGTAATTATCATTATCTGATGAACACGTGCAAAAGACAGTTACCTCTATGTGCAAGGTTATTTCAAGACTACTTTAAGCAATCTAAATGGAGCAATAAAGTTGGCATGTGATTTCATACACCTATTATGTCAATAGCCATGGTTGTACAATTATGTGAAAAATTTCATGTTCTTGATTATTTATAATTCTTGTCTTTACTCTATATTTTTATTTCTATAACTTATTCTTATTTGTATGACTATATTATTTATGATCTCTCCTTCTTTTATGACTTCATCTTCTTCCTCTATTTCTTACTCTTTCTACTTATTTATAAGTCACACATGATATTTGTGTTTAATAATGCATGAGCGTATAATTGCAAGATTTAAAATATGATATTGTAGTATTTATTAAAGTGAAATATTTGGATGCAAATTCTATATTAAAATATTTAATACATTTATCCAATTAAAAATAGTAATATTGTTAGTTTAATAAAAAAGAACCTTTAACGTATTTTGATATAGATTAATCACACTTATAAAAATCTTATTTGATTGTTGTTAAAATTTCTTTGAATTTTAGTGTTTTCGAACTAAATAATATAAGTTCTTGAACACAGATATACCATATCTCCAAACTAATTACATAAATTCCCAATCAACAAATTGACAATTTACATTACAAAATAACATAAACTATTAACTAGTTTGAACGAAATGCCATTATCTTAAGAATTAGACGTATAACGTGTGCTTCAAAAAGTTGATATAGAAATTAATAAGAATTAGAGGTAAAAACAACTTGGCCATCAAAACATTAGCTATATGTTATGAGTGAAATAGTTTCTCAACAACTTTCTCAACCTTTTAGAGTAACAAGAGAGCTTTGACACCTCTTCAGAACCCAAATGAAAAATTTACTACGCAACAATTTCATCCTTTTGTACGTTAAGATTGTTAGGAGTAGTATCAATTGTTCCATGATAAACATTAAGTAGGTCAAATTACAAACGCTAGATCCAAATAAAGATAAGACAAGTTAGAATCTTTAGCAGAAAAATAGTTTTTGAAACAATTGGTGATTATCCACAAAGGAGAAGACGATCTCACTCTATTCTGACTCCACTCTCACGTTTTGGACAACTTTTGGTAAAATTGCCACCTAAGGGTATGCAGAAATGGTGGTGTACGTGTATGAGCACTCTAGGGAACAGGGAGGGACCCAAAGTCCACGTGAAAGTGAGGCATTAGATAGCCATGCATCCCTGAAAAGCAGGAGCATCTTTCTTTCTGGGAATTGAATGTGGGGTTCCTATGGACGAAAGGCTCATAATAAAGGCTGTAGTACAACTGGGTCCTCCCATTAATAATTCTCATGGAGAACTGACTCGGCACATATAATAATTCACCAGCTATCTTGGTGCTTCGTTCTTCAGAACATGCATGCTGTTCATTAATTTTTGGAACGAGTTTAGTGGTGCAGATCGAGTGAGAGGAACTGAATTCGGGGATCAAATTAGATCTTTAGTAAAAAAGCTAATCCAGCCTTCTTCGTTTCTTTATGCTGTTGTGTAGGATCTCAGGTATGTTCGAGCAAAGGTAGTTTACCACAAACGTAACAGTACAAAACAAATATTAAAGTTACATATGCCAATTCTTTCCAGTGTGACAATTAACATCGCAAAGGAAATAATGCGATACCATTTGATAATAGTAACTTTTTTTAACAAATGGAATGTGTATTATAAAATAATAGTTAAAAATTTAAAATGAGAATCTAAATCTCATATTAAAAATGAGAAAGTTAAACAGTATATAAAAAAAAAAAGACTCAATTTTGTTTCTTGTTTGACTTTTTCTATATTTTTTTCTTTGATTTTTCGCGCAATAATCAAGTCTTACCTTTGATCCCGTGTATTATTAAATCTCTTTTAGTCATAATGAACTTAAACGGTAGAAATAAAAAAAAAAACTTGAGATCATAATCATATGGAATTAAAATATTATAGATAGATACTAAATAAATATTATTTAAATATATTTTACTATATTTAATAATATTACATCATTTAAGAGTTTAGGTTAATGTCAATTTAAATACACATTATTTTTTTAATTGTTTGAGAATCATGACAAAGTTTTGAGCTCCAAAGCAAACAATACTTCAAATGTGATAATTGACCCTAACAATCTTATCTTGACTTGATCCAATAATTTTATATTGTTTAGGAGTCAAAACCAAAGTAAATTTAAATACACCTTCTTCCTTTAATCCGAGTATTTTGAAGACAAAATCATTATATATGGAACTCCAAATTTCAAAACGGATAATAAATCAAATACCATAATTACATTGTATTGCATTATCTTATATTAAATTATTTAGATTTATGTATAAATATTGAACAATGGTTAAGAATTACATTAATTATAATTATCAGTGTTTTTATGCTTTTTCGTTTAACAGTTTTTTATATACTCTGGTTTCTAAAGTTACAGTGTCCTTGATAGGATTTGTTTCTTTATTATGTGAAACATGGTTTATTTATTTATCCAACTACCACATGGGGAATTTAAGATCTCTAACCCAATATATCAAAGACAGGTAATTTATATATGTGTTCATTCAGTACTTTTTTACTTCAATTTGGACTGAGATTTTATTTGTGGCAGTTGATATATTGGTCAGAATTTTAATTATTTTTATCCATCCATGCAATGTCAATGTAAACTTTTACATTACATATCATTAATTTTCCCACGAGTTTTCAGTGAAGATGGAATAAACATATTGCATGAATAGTTTCTATAGTATATAAATACAAAATGTTTAACCCTATACTATCCCAAATCATCGAGTTCGTTACTACGTTAAAATATATAATAATTTTATGTATATATGAATATTATTTTAAAAATAAATATTTTAAATGATGTAGTTAATAAAATATGATATGATTATAGTATAAATTTTGACTCAATTAATTTCTTAGTTTTAACTTCCCATTGTTTGAAAAGAAAAATTAAATCTAGTTTTTACATTTTAATAAGTTTATTCTAAAATGAATAAGATGTGAGACAGAAATACAGAAAGATACACAACATATGAGGGACAAGTACCGGACATTTATCACGATGTTCGGCCCAAACGACAATCAACCTACGTCGTCCAGCCGAAATAAGATGCCTAAATAATTGCACTTCGCATGGCCCAACTAACTACACTTTCCATCCATTACAATTACAAGTTCCGTGTGTAAATTTTCTAGTATACGTATTTTTAGGGAAAAAAAAGTTATTCATTAAAATAAAAATTTAGTTTTTATTTAATTTTAATTTATTTTAAAATTTTAGTCTTCACATTTTAAAATATTAGCGGTTTTGATTATTAGCCGAAGATCCATCCAATTGTGAGATTTTGAGTGTGAGTATCAATCATTAACAATATTGGATTATAATTGAAGGCATAGACCCTAATGTAGCTACTTAAGCCCATTTATAGATGAAAGTTAGGACAAGATCACCCCATTTATGACTAATTATTTGAAGTTAAAATTACTAAATTAGGTGGCTTGGCCCCACTCTCTGCTCATTAGCCCGTTGAGCTGGACCAATAGGGTCAATTATTTTTTTTTCTAGATTTATACTAATTTTAAAAGAAAAAATAAAATAAAATAAAATTTTGCTGGGAGAATAGTTTTAGGTTAGAAAATGATTGGTCCAATATGATCCATTTATTTATTAAACAGGGTTAAATTTACGTCATTCTTTTTATACCATGACTGTAATAGTTGAGTGTAGTCGAATCTAATTCAGTCTAGCTCATTGGACTAATTTGATTAACTAAATTAATTAAATTTGTGGGAATAAGTTAAACTGTTTCATATTTTACTCGATTGCATTGCTTGACTTTGGGTCTATAATAATTATAATAATTGAGGTTGATGTTATAGGAATCTTTTACAGGTTTCTTTCCACAGTGAATTGGAGCAGGTGTGTCTCCTCACACAACAGCTTCTTTGATACCTTTCAAATTAAATTTCTTTAGTCTTGGGCCATTTGAACTCAGAAGCCCACTTATAATATTAATTTTTTTTTTCATTTGGTTTGAAGAAATACTTCCTCAATAGTAAATCATGCACCGTAGGAAAATTTCCATTTACGTCGGTCGGTTTATAATATATATATATATATATATATATATATATATATATATATATATTGTTTTTTTTATTATTCTTTAGGACATCTCTACTAGAAGCAATTCACAGTTACTTCATATATTGGGAAATGTAACTTGTAGATTTTGTTATGTTACATCATCATTAAACAAATAAATCAAGACTGTGAATAAATTTAAGAAATCACAAAACACTAATTATTAAGTGTAAGTATGTTCTAATTTTATTCTTTGTAGGTATACAATTTTCATGATAATATATATTGACTATAATTTTAAGTATTATTGTTTATAGGATTTCTTAGTTGAGTAAAGTTTACATAGAACTTTTATCTTCCATTTAGACATATTGATTATGACTATTGGCACTATCACCGTCATTATGTGTGTTTTACTAATTTTGTGCAATAATTTTTTTGAAATAAATTTTCACCTTACATTTAAAAGATTTGTGAGTCATGAAATAATGGATCAATTATTTTTGATAAAAAGGTTGATACCACAAATAATGAATATATAAAAGACAAGTTATAAATGAGTTGGGGCATAAATTTGATCAAATGTTAGAATTAATAGGCATCTCCCAATAACTTAATCCAGCTGAACCACTTTAGCTCTAAAACATGGTCATGTTAGCACAAAAGGTGAGTGTGAGTTATTTGTTAGAGAAGTTCTTAATTGGGAAAAAATATTAAAAAGGCAAACTTTAAAAGGAGTTAACAAAGCAGTGATTGAAAAAAGTTAGAGATAATATAATGTCCAACGTATAACGTACAATGTATAAAGTATAATGTATAGTGTATAATGTATATTACATAGTGTATCATGTATAATGTATAATGTATGACGTATAATGTATAATGTATAATGTATAACGTATAATAAATGTATAATATATAACGTATAACATATAATGTATAGTGCATAATGTATACTGCATAGTTTATAATGTATATGGTATATTTTATATTTTATGATAGAATGAAGTTTTAAACCTTTCTATTGTGGTTTCTAATTTTGAATTATATCTGAATAATTTATTTTATCTTTCAAAATAACAATTTTTAGACTTAAATGTATTGCATGTTCATCTTAAAAAGAGATGAAATTGTATATTTAAAAAAAGTAGGAAAAATATAGTTTAAGACGAATCTTAAGAGATAAAAAAATACAATTTCTTAAAAATTTAAATATCTATATTATAAAAATTATGATAAAAATAGATATTTTCTGGACTAAAGAAAGTGGTGGAAAAAGAAAGGTCTGGCTCACTTTCTTGTGTGATTGTAGCTTCACATGCATAATCATAAATATTGAACACCACACGTAAACAGCTAAAACAAAAGAGTGATTTTTTATTTATTTTTATGAGGAAGAAGATGAAGAGGCTGCGGATCACCATAAATTAAAATAAAATTGAGTTTTGTGACTGTCATGTATAATATGGAGAGAGAACAATTTAGAATTTTTTTAATATGATCTATATTATGATCTAAAATTCGTATGATTAATATAGAAATAAGTGAAGTTTGACTAATAATTATTTAACTAAAGATTAAATTGGGACAATATCTAAACTATTCTAATTCAAGGTGTGTCCAACTCCTTAGTTGATAATTTATATATTCGAAAACATGTGACTGAACATTGAACATTGAACATTGAACATTTACGTCTTATTTACCGTATAAATCAGTCAAGATCTATTTTTTATGTCTTTGTTTTTAAAAATTATCTATAAACTTTTCATCATATGTATATATACATATATATAATTTATTTGTTTATTCCTCTTATTAATTAATCAATTTTATTTATTTTGAAAATTCAGTGGATATAGAAGTAAAATAAAAAGATTATAATTAAATATTTTAGTTTTTACAAATGCTAAATTATCCCTGAAGTTATCTTATTGGTGAATATACAGTGGGATTTGTTTTTTCCTATTTTTGAGCTCTGAGTTTATTATATATATTTTTATATTTATTTAATAAGTTAGAGTCTTGTGTGTTGACACCTAGCAAGTTTTGGAAGATAATATATCATATATAGGTTGGATAATTGGATCATCTAAATTTGATTCAAATAGATTGGGTTAAACTTCTTTTTTTAATTGAGTTAAATTTAACTTAATTGAATCTCACTAGATGACCTACATATTGAGCAACGGTTATATACGTTAAATTCGTAGAATCATCTCAATATAATCAAAATTATTATAAAAGGATTTATTATTCGATAATTTAGTTTTTTTTTTTACTTTTAATTTGTTTTAGTTTTAATTCTTACTTTATATTTATAATTTTTGTTTAGTTTTATTTATTACAGTTATATATAGTTATTTTTTAAAAGAAATTCTAAAATATCTAAAAAATAGAAAATTATAAACTAAAAAAAAGTATTTTAGAAACCCATGATCGGGATCACTTAACTTCCTCCAGCCCAATTAAATGACATACTTTAAATATGTTGTATCTTTTAAATCTTGATGTAGATTTAAAACTTTATTTTACAATAATTAGATATATTCTTTTAAAGATGAAAGTTGAAAAGACTAATAATCAAATAAAAAAAGTGTGAGATAATATTTTGAGATTTTTTAAAATTTATTATTTATATAATATAGTATGTTATTTTTGATGAAATTATTTTACTGTTTGTATACTATGTTTAAATTTTTAAATATTTACAAGATTGTATTTCTAATGTTTCACCACAGACTTATAAATTTTTAGGATTGATTGGAATTAAGGTTAGAAATTATTTTTTTATTTATCAAAAGGTAAACTAGGTTGCTTTGAAGTGAAAGTTTTAACTCAAGTGAAAGTTTTAAATAAATTTTGTTTATAAATGAAGTGATAGGTAGATTTAAACAATATTTTGAAAGGAGAAAGAAGATAGAGAAAGAAATAATTGAAAGGAAAAGACTAATGAAAGAAGTTTACCTTTAGAAAATAATAGTGACTTCAGGAATGAAGTAACAGACAATATCTTTGATCGAGTAAAGCACCATTCATTAGGAGATAAGCCAACCAAAGAATCACTCATAAAGAAGATAAGTCAAGAATGGAGGTTCTCTACTTGAGTCTTATACTCTGAAAACAATCACACTCTTCCAAAAAAATTTATTGTTTTTATTCAATTTATCAAAGATACTTACAAAGAGGAATTTCTCTTCCTTTTAAAGGATAAGGCCTTGAGTTCTTACACCCAAACAAGCTTTAGTCATGAATTAGCTACTCTTAGCTAGGTAGTTTATTTGTATTTTCAAACAATGGAGTTTATTATATAAATAACTATTTTAAAATCATTTCTAAATAATTGAAAATGTCCTCCTTTTGTTTTTATTTCCACTTCTAGTTAATTTTCCTTGAATTGAATGTTTCACATCCCTGGTCAATTAATTAATACACGATAAACATGTTTAAAAACATTAGATAATATTTTATTTTATCATATGAAGTTGTATCTAAATGTCCTTAAACAAAGTAATGTATGAAGTTATTTAAATAAAGATACATGAACTTCGTCTAATGATATTTTTTTTTTTAAATTAATGCTCAAATGTTATTCTCCAAGAATACAAATTTATCCTTTTTTGCTATAAAAGTGACAAAATTTGCATATAAAAGTAAAAAAAAAAAAAAAAAAAAAAAATTCTTGATTAAGTTACCACCACATATCTATCCCATATGATAATGTGAAAATGTATATTCTATGTAACAAAATGGTGAAAGCAGTGAGAAATACTCTGTAATAAGTCATCTCTATTGTAGATGAAATTTTTTTATGAAGTTCAGCAAAACAAAACATATTACTTCCTTTCATTAATAAATCATAAATGCATTAAATGTCTTTTAATTCATGATGATTTTGTATAACCTCACACCCTACTGTTTGAAAGTTTTTCTCACAAATGATTTGACAACTCCTTTCTAACATTTAGACTAGTTTTATGAACAATAATAATTTTTTATATTTTCGTTATACAACCATTTTACAATTATTTTTTGAAATAAAATATTATATTATAATAAAATAATAATTTATTTAATTATTAAATAGTTGTATTTTACTTTTATTGGTTATTTTTTTAAGATATGTTTATTTTTTTAACAGTAAATAATGATATAAATGGAAGTATTTTAAAAATATTTTAATCCTATTATAAGAAGAGAAATTGTTCACAAGAGAAATTGTTCACAAAATACACATATGTACAAAAAATATCAAAAGACAAAATCAGATTATAAAATAAAATAAACTACACCTTAAACATCTATAATTTTAAGTATGTTAACTATAGACTAGAAGAGAAGACTTTACATGATAGACCGATAAAAATCTTTATTTTTTTAAGTATGCAATTCTGGAAAGGCTTGTGAATTTGAGAAACAAGAAAACCATATAATATACATTCTCACTTTCAAATAAATTTAAAAATAAACAAATAAGACAATTAAACATAAAACCAGAGTTAATGTGAATACGGAGGGGACCAAGGGGCAAGCAAATGTCAAAGAGATTACATCCCTCATTCTGATATGCATTGATTCTGAAGTGTAAAACACACCATTCCTTTACTTAAATTAAAATAGTGCAATTTTCAGCAAGCATTACATCTCACCACAATCACCAAATGCAACAGCAATACGTCAATGTCACATGTTGGCTATTCGAATCGTTTACTGCTTGTAATTTTTCTTTTCTATTACCTAAATTCAAATTGTAAAGTAAAAACGATGAGAGTATTATTGCACTCTCCGGCATATTCGCATATCATTAAGAATAATACTAAATACACATACATAACTGCGTTCCCTTCTCACCACAAACATAACACTTGGCCTTCGTTTTATAGAACGACATATAGCCACAGAAAATAATTAAATGTTTTTATGCTCTTTCAAATTTGAAATTCCGTGAATTTGATTTAGATATTTCATATTTGAACTTACGTCGATAACATAGTTCACCCGTTACAAAATTAAATTTAAGAACAAAACCAAGTTTAACCTATAGTTTAGATATCAAAATATTTTTTTTCACCCCTTTTAAAACACATGGTCAACAACCCATGAGAATGACTAGTAAGGAGCAATAACTATTAGAAAGAGAAACTTAAAGGCTCAGAATGTACTATGGCATTTTCTTGACCATATTGCATCCAACTCTTCATTACATTTGCATATAGAAAATAACTTTTCAATTTTGGGTTCAAAGAAATTACGTCCACAGATAAATAGAGATTAAAAAAGTACGTGCTGTCACAAATGTGGGAACGACAACAACCATGATTTTTTTATTGCTCTAATTTTACAGCTTCATCGACAAAAATTTCAATACAAAATTACCATATATACATTACATTCTCAAATCTCAATACTACTTCCCAGCTTTGAGGAAGAGGTAAATCCAACTGTAGAATTCACGACATAACCTAAATCTTAAGATGATTACTATTTTTGTGACATTTTTTGACCAGAAACGGCGAAAGAACCTGTTAACCCACCGTCCCATAATCTTACAACGTTGCCGTTAAGCTCCGTCACGTCCTGCCACGTGTACCACCCGTTTTCACTCTCCCCGTTTCTCAACCGTAACAGCCTCTCCCACCTCTCCCACCACTCCGTCTGAAAGCCGTCGCTATCTTCCCATGCCGTCGCGAACCCCTGGTCTTCGCTCTCGCACGTGCATTGCACGTGCTCCTCGTAATACACCGTGAACTTCCCCTTTCTCACGCCGTCAACGTCCTCCTCCGCGCCACCGCTAGCATTAATGGTTTCTCGTGGCGGCTGCGTCTTCTCCTTGCTTGGAGTGAGCAGGTGGGGATGGGCGGAGGGTTGGGCCTCGGGCTTGGGATTGAGCTTGGGGAAGCCTGCGGATCGGATCTTCCAGAAGCTGAGTGCGGCGGTGAGAAGGGTGAGGCAAGTCCATAAATTGTTGAGGGCAGTGAGGAAAACGAAGCTGAAGTAGTTGAAGGCTAGAGCTTCGACATTAGAATCCAACACGTTCATGGTGTGTGTACTATTAGATTGAAGATTTTGTGTTGTGAGAGAGAAAGAGAGGAAGTGAAAGGAAGATATAAGGAAGGAAGGAAGAGATAGAAGAGAGTGGATCTCTAATAAGATGCCAGAATCGGGACCGAAGATGCTACACACTCTACGCTGTAATCACAATAAATAAATTACATTCTTATTATTGTGATTCTGGTTGCTCGGTTTTTGAAAAATAAAATATTCATATTATTTAGAGATAAATTTTGTTTTAATACTTATAAATCTATCGCATAGAATTTATTAAAAAAAGAACAATACCATGAACTAAATAATGCCAACACAGATATATTTTTTTAATAAAAAATAAATATAAGTGAAGATTTTAATAAATTTATTTGAATTCAGGGAATAATGTAAGATAGATATGCATTTTCAGAACCGTATATATCGTTCTGCCATCTTTTTAGTTAAATAAGTGTTGTCTTTTTACACAAATAATATATGAAATCTTTTACAAAAATTTGTTAGGATCAACCATCTAACTGGTTTAAGTATTAAGTTGGTATTTTTTAAATAACTTTATTTTATGAAAATACGACTTTATAAAGATAAAGCTATCTTTTAATATATCACTTTAAATTATAAATATATCTTTTCAAGGTTGTCAAGAAGTCATATCCTAATTCACAATTTCAACTTTAAATTATCTTTTAAAAATAGAAGCGGTAAGTTATCATACTATTTTGTTTCTTTTTTCAAATATAAATTTATTATCTTTTTAATAGCTAAAGTTGTATGCTATTATACGACTTTATATTAAAAAAAACTAAAACCGTATTTACACATGTCAAGGTTTTTCAAGCTTACATAAATATGATTAAACCAACTTTATGATGATATATTTATTATTATTATTCATATATTATTATTATTGATATGAATAGTATAATATTAATAATAATAATAATAATAATGTTAATATAATTAATATTATTATTATTATATTAAAAATAAAAATAACATTAATAATAATAGTAATTTTAATAAAATTAACTTTTAATATTATTTATGGAAAAATTCGTAGATATTTAAATTCATATGTAATTATATATATATATATATATATATATATATATATATATATATATATATATATTTGAATTCGTAGATAATTACTTATGAATATTTTCGCAGGTAACAAATTTGTAAGTAACAAATTCATATGTAATGTCAAATTTACCTATGGATTAGGATCTATATATATATAATTATATACAAATCATCTTTTATCTCACACTGTGAGATCAATGCTTTCATTGAAACTTTCACTGACACCACACCTCTGTTCAATAATATCTTTTCACATTTACTATCTCACAAGAGCAGCACCAACAACTCACGAATCTCACGCTCACAGAGACATTGCAACTATGAACTCATACCCTCTTAGACATTCCAATAAACACGCTTAAGGCTTATAAATACACATTCAAACTGATTTGAATATGGTCGATGGTGCTCACTATGAAGCTTCAGGAATATTTGTAATGGAATCTCACAGTGTAAGATTTTATGTATGACATAGTATACCTACTTGCTAGAGCTGTTCTATAATTTTGAGTGTGCTAAACTATTATTATTGCAAATCTCTTAAGAAGGTGGATGATCATCTCTAGCATATCAGTGACCCATCCATCATCACCAATTAAATTACTTACACTAGACGTATGTAATTCTCAACCATCTGTCATTTATGATAAAGGCTAAATTTTAGTGTCCTCAACTATATTTTCAGGTGGTTTGATGTCTTTACTATTGAGAATAAGCATTTAATATTCATATATTGTTTTGCAATTAATGAAAACATGCATTGCCATCCCAGATGGGTAAAAGAAAGAATTTCAAGAAGAAATGAGAAGAACCATAGAAGAAGCTGAAGCTGGAAAGAAAAGATACACTGAAGCCTTGAAGAAAGTACACAAAAGACAATTTAGTGACAGAGTGCTTAAGCGCCAATTCTGGACTAAGCTAGAATTCATTAAAAGCTTGCTGACACAATATCCTAATTTTGGTACGAGGTATAAAGGAGGAAAGAATCTTCCTTAGGAGGAGAGCTGGCGGGCTACAGTACTCAACAATGACCTGCAAAAGTAATTTCTTTGTATGCATGGCTACTGTTAAGACTTTTATTCGGCAAGTGTACCGAGTCACAAGTAGTAGAGTGTGTTTTAGTAAAGATGTCGATTTCTCAGGGAAAGTTCTATTTTAGAATTTCAGCGTCACTGCTCAGTAAGCGAGTTCAGTTTTGATGAGAGATTTAGTTTGATTAACAATTACTACAAACATGCAAAATAAATTTATAAGCAGTAAAAGAGTCTGAAATGATTAGAGAAACACCCTGGGATTGAACTCATCTAATCTTACTCATTTGTAACTTAATCAAATAATGAAACATAACACCGGTAACT
>Ga0209700_104938_pt1 | contig 23265 bp, 9 predicted proteins | sample SiratroredBW_FD_187528 | JGI IMG/M metagenome (GOLD analysis project Ga0209700, IMG submission 187528) | Root nodule microbial communities of legume samples collected from California, USA - Siratro red BW (SPAdes) (version 2) | ecosystem: Host-associated > Plants > Roots > Nodule | place: USA... | reverse complement strand
CAAGAAACTTGGGTAGATATCAACATGCTTCTTATCAATCAATTGACCATTTTCAATAGGTAATTGAAAAAGAAGAAACAAGTTATTAACCTTTAAGAAATTAAAATCTTAACAAGTTAAAAAAAATATGTGTTTTGTTGAAAAATCTATTTTTTAAGAAAAAGATAATTAAGACATGTTTTGAAATATTTTCTACCAACTAAGCAATGCTCAATAGAGAAAAATATTTGACAACATTGATAAACCATGTGGTATAAATGACTTTTTTCATGAAATAAAATTATGAAAAAGGTTATTTGACTATTTGTCATCATTCTTCTTGGAATTTACACCATTTTTAAATTGAAAATTGATTTATTAAGACTTTGCTAAGATTTATAATCCATTTAACTGTTCCAAACTATTATGTAAAAAATATATCTTAATAAAATGTCTAGTCTCGTACCAGTACACTCTCGACCAAAAGAAAAAATAAAATAATAAAGGAAATATATGTATTAAAAGATGAATTAAAATTGATGTTTCTTTTAAAAATGTTCTTATCCTTGTGTTAACAATATAATTATATTAAGTTGTATTATATTGTTAAAACCTAATAATATCATATACACCATAAAAAATACTTTAGTTATTACTCTATATCTTTAATAGTAAATATCTTACCGAATATCTAACATTAAATAATAACAATTATGAATAATTTTGTAAATAATTATATAACAATTATGATAAAATAAACTTGTTAAATTAAGATGTAAAATGTTATTTTTAAAATATTTTATAATAAAAGAAATCATTAACCTGTCGTGTCAATAAGTGTTTGTTACCACATCATTGTTTTTGTTTATTAAAATAAGTATTAATTTAAAAGTCAGAAACACTTTTAAAGTTTATGTATTAAAGTTATTGTATGATATAAGAAATGTCAAGATAGATTATGATAGAATAAAAATATCTTTGATGTAATAGTATTTTTAGTTATGAAATTAAAGAGGGAGAAAGTATAAACATGTTCTAGACCACTAGGCCCAATATATAGATGTCGAGTTTGGGGCAAATATTTTGAAGTGGCCCATTTTTCATCTGTTTCAGATAAGGGTCGGTGTTGCACAACATTTCCTTTTTTCCTCTGATTTATTACTTCATGGAACAACCAATATAAATGTAAGAAAGATATATGACGAATGAAGTATTTGAATTATGTTGTAATAACTTAAAAAATAGTTTTTGTTCATGTTGTGGTTGTTATTACGCAAAATTTTTATAGGTGTGCAATACTATGATATGGGAATGGAACGTGATTTATTGGAAAATTCAGGTTCATTAAGATAATTTTTAATGAATCAGACTATCTTTTAAAATCAACCATTATTATCACTAAGAATAATTATCTTATAATCATGCATTTTATATGATATAACATTTCATATAAACCATGATGTGATTATAAGGTAATTATTCTTATTGATTCATTTAAAAAAATGGCATAATTCATTAAAAAATTATCTTAAGAACTGTGAATTCTCCAACAGAGTAAACTCTTCCAGTATTGAACATCTATAATAATTTTGCATAATTACAACCAAAACACTAGAAGAGAGAGTAATGTTAAGAACAATAAGAATCATCACAATAAATGCTATTAAGCAGTTATTCTAGACGTAATGTGATCCACATCAGGATGAGATTCCCTAAAATCTCATATTTTCTCATATAGGAAGGCGACAGTAAGATCTGTCTCCTCACACTCTTGCTCTGCGGTGACGACGACGTGGTTTCACCATGTCGCTTCCGTTCTTGCAAACCCTTGCCGACTTCTTTTATGTCTGAAACGGAGAGCGCGGTCTCTCCGGCGTCTTGAAGTTCAACTTAAGGAGGTTTGGCTAATCTTGGAACTTTCTCTTATTGCGCCTAAATGAGCCGTTGCTTAAACAGTCATAGGGGAAGAAAAGAGATTTTGATTTTTTTTAACAGATAATTTCTTTGAAATTTAACTTCTTATATACTTCAAGAATGGGCAACAGAGATCAAACTCTAGACCACACATTATCAATCAGCTTAGACACCATGCAATGAACCAACTACCCAAAATGCTAAAAGCTTAGATTATTGCATGAAGGCATATGAACCAATTTGTTATTTGTTTAAAGTATATATGGGCTTCCTAAATATGTGAACAATATTACAAATTTAAAGAAATTTTAATATATTAAATTTGAATTATTTTATTTCAAAATGATTAATTTTGTATATGAGATAATTTAAATTTTTAAATTTTAATTTTCTTATGTGAATAGATACTTCAATAATCGTCAAATAAGAAAATTTACTACTTCGAACCTACATACATCAATAAAAAATAATCATTAAAATTTTCAACTAAAAAAAACTACTTGACATCCATTTCAAAATATCCTCATTCACATTCGTTGAAAAAAAAATCTTAGAAGACCTGAATAAAAAAGGGTTTTAACCTACATCCATGAACAAAAAAAAGTCCAACAATATCAACTAAAAAACAATTTCCGTCAATATTTTACTTACATAAGTAAAAAATCTGTCGTTACATATTTCATTACTCACCAGGTACTTATATGAAAAATAGTCATAGGTGTTTTTCTTTTATGAAAAATTTAAAGAAGATTATTTTAAAAAGTATTCTTTAAAATATAAGCTCCAATAATAATTGATCTTAAAAGATATTCTAAATAAAATTAAATTATAAAATATTAGTACAAATAAATTAGTCAACCTAAAAAATAAATTTACATAACCGTAAAATGTAAGTTTAGATAAAAGTAATCTCTTTAGAACAAATTTTAATTACATAAATTTAAATAAAGAAAATTAATCTATTAAATCAATTATAAACTTTACTTATTAAAATATCTAAATAAATTGATAAGAACCTAGTAAAACATCCATTTAAAAACCATCTCACCCATAAATATCTATAAACATGATTTTTTTTTTTCTGTCATTCTATGCAAATCATATAGAGACAAGATTGAAATGTAAATAACCAATAATCAATTGAATTTGTAAGCGACACATAATCTAGCATTGTAGTCTTTTAACTTTTTTCTTTTTGTCTTTGTCTTCTAGAGGAAGTGGAAAGACGTTCCGTGACAGATCCTAATCCACTCATAGTAAAATATTTATTTCACTGTAAATAATGATAACAGTAAATACGATTTTTTAGATTTCATTTAAATAATTAATACTCATAAATATGATTGAAATTTTATTAATTTATATAATCACTAACTAGCTTATAATCTTGTTGTTTTTCCTATTTTATACTTAATTAACTAATATATTTTTTGTTAAAAGTCTTCTTTAATATGTGTTTTGTCTAATTCACAGTATGCCAGCATTAGGCAACCATTGGATTTTGCCTCTTAACTTTCAATTGTGTAACTTCTGTCTAGGCTGTTGTTTCGCAAAAGTAAATAACTAAGTTGCTATAAATATGAGTTATAAGTTCTATAATAGGTAAAAGTGTGGAAGGTGGACATTATATTAGTAGAAATACTAAGAAAATCTATTGTATTAAAATTTTGAATTGGTGGTAATGTGTGGTCTTATTTGTTCATTATTCATATGTGTCACATGTTCCAAAGGCCTATAATATTACCTTTCACTTTTTTCTCTGTAATTTTAGTTTGGTTTTCCAGACTTTCTCTGCCAACTATTCCATGTTGTTAGGTGGAGAAGCTATCCATTTCTTTTCTAAACCACAGCTTCTTGTATAATCATACTCTAGTAAATCAATGAATCTGTTTAATGGCCACAGACATTGTATTGATGCTTTCTTCTTCATATTCCTTTTGTAGAAAGCAGAAACAAACTTTTTTTATTTTAAATTCTAACATTAAACAAAATCCTAGTCTGTTAATAGGATAAGTTAATTTTGTTTGCAATACATGATGAAATCATACTCTGCACAGCTATTTTAATCAGAGTGTTATATTTTTTCATGTGCTTCTGGAACTGTCCATGCAGTAGTAATCACCACAATATGAGAGAATATACCTGATGAGGATTGTGTATTCTTCAATTAGGAACCTTTTTTGCATGTAATGTCTCAGATAAACCACATAGCACTCCTTTTCCACAGGAAACAGAGAAACAAAACACTCCCAATATCATGGTGGATAGATTATGAGAACGTTCAGATGAAAGATTTGTCTAATAAAAACCAATATCAACTTTCATTATAATTACGTGTTACGTCCCAAATAAAACGACAATAGAATTTAACATAAAGATTAATAGTCTCTAGATGAAATCAATGGAGCCCAATTACTTCGAGGTCACAATCATAAGGTAGAATTCAAGTACCACTTTGGGATTTTTGTGTTTCACTTTGTTCTGGAGGTCTTGGAGGAATTATTAGTTGGTTTAGGATTATATAAATAGCAACCATAATCTGATGTACCTTCCAGAAGATAATTGCAACCAACAAATTAATAGAGCTTTGAGAAGCATATATATTCCAATCCATGCAGATTTCTATACAATATTTATTGATACAAGATCTCTAGTTGAGAACTGATGGAGCCCACTGCAGTTCTTTACTACAATTTCTAAACCTGATATGAATGATTCTGGTACATCTTATCAAATGGAGACAAATCAACATAGTGAACATTTAAGATGTTCCAGACATGTCTCGAAAAAACTAAGTCAGATATTAAAATTTTCAGAGTGGCATTAGGTTTGAAATGGAAATGGTGTTGGCTGTCTGTTGATATCATCTGATTTTTCGTGCAGATGTCCCTCACCAGACCCCATTTGGCCTTTGCCCCTTCATCAATATCATGAGGCCATTAATCTGAGATGTCTATAGATATTTGATAAAGATGTTTAAGACAGAATCATGTGATCCTTTATGCTAATGTCTCCTACTAGACCCCATTCATGAATAATTTCTGTACCAAACCGTATGCCCAAATCTCCTCCTTAGCTATATATATGCATAGACTCATGGTTGCAGTCCCAAGCAATTAAGTATCAAATATTTTCTATTCAGTTTCTTCAAAAATCATTGTTTTCACACCAAATAAGGGTCAGGGATAATGGGTTTCGGCTTCCGTGGCTTTCAAAGGCGAGTGAACATCCCAAAGGGCAGTGTAGCAGTGTATGTGGGAGAAAACCAAAAGAAGCGTTTTGTGGTTCCCATATCATACTTGAACCAACCCTCTTTTCAAGAGTTGCTGAGTCAAGCTGAACAAGAATTTGGATTTGATCATCCAATGGGTGGCCTCACACTTCCTTGCAGAGAAGATGTATTCCTTCAAGTCACTTCTCGCTTGCACAGGCAATAGACAGATATCATACGCAAGTGTCAATATTAATCAACTAATTGTTTGTGTACAAATCACAAAGTTTAACCATGTATATATTTTTTCATCTTTCCATTTTGTTCTTCCGGAAAGATATACTTGTAACAGAATTCTGTGAATACAAGATTATCAGAGGCTTTTCCTGCACATAAATTATGAGATTGGTTTCTTTCAGTTTAACTTTTATGTACCTTTTTATTTATTTTTGGACTTCTTATTCTGTTTTTCTCATTAGATTTTTCTCCTATCTTACTTGTATAATCTTCTTCGATCTTATTTATGTCATCTCCTAATTTCTACATGCTTAATTAAATGAGGTTTAGGTTACAATTAATTTTTGTTTAGAGTATCCGATATTTTAAAAAAGAGTGGTTATTTTTTGTTCGTTTAAGTTACAAGTAAAATATTTATTTTATATTTATTTTGATTTAACCTTGTTTTCTTGGTAAAAAAAAAAACACTTTGTAACAGAGCAGTTTACCAGAAGTCACATGTGCTGTGACTTTGCTCTTCTTCTAACAAAGAATGCTTGATCATCGAAAAAATTGAAAGATTCCTTATCCTTCTTGGTATTGAATTTATGCCCTTGGCAAGAATAGGAGACCAGTTTGTCGTCTTAAGGTGCATGCAGTAATGTAATCTTCTCTTAGATTTGATCAAGCCAATTACTTGTCTCTGGATTTTCAGCAGAGACCTTGAAGCCTGGTTAACACCAAAAAAAAAAAAAAAAAAAAAATCCAGTCAGTTAATACAAAGTGTTAAAAATAATAATTTTTCTTTTTAATTTCAAAATATAACAGAGTGAATGGAGAAAGAAAAAGAAAGTAAAAAGTTAAGCTCCGTGTACTTCTGAACGTGGAAAGATAATAAAAAGTGTAAAAATTGAGAATTAAAAAAAATATTAAAACATGTAAAACGATAATATTTCATCAATTTAAACCTTCCTAAAAATAACTCTAAAAAAATAATCGATTATCTTTTTGACGTAATTAATTATTTTTTAATTTTATTGATTATTATTATTATTATATTATAATAAACAATTAAAATACCGCTATCTTCCTCTCTGTCTCTCTCTCTCTCTATACATATTATTTTCGAGGAATGCATGAGTTTACAAACCATTAAAAGTAAAGAAAATGTGAGATGTTTTTCGATCAACTCTGAAACAAAAACTATGCGCTTACAAATTACAACTTACAATGGCTACATAATTGATAGGTTCTCCAACATGTAAAATCTCTTTCATTTTGAAGTGGTCATCATGTTGGTACATCTTCCATAATGCAATATCATGTGATCTCTTATGAACCATGTCTGTTTGTCTCCTCCTCAAACACATCAAATGTCTCTTCCACTGCCAACTTCTGCCACAAATAGTATATATTCGCCACTTCATTCACAATGAACTCAACTCAATTTCTCTCCGAAGAATCAAAGTTTGTGCATTCCTTCTCACCAGTTCTCTGCCATCATTCTTTGCTTCCCAGTCTCAACTAAAACAACACAATGGGTTTCCGTTTACCTGGTATTAAACGACCATCTAAGGGAGCTCAAATCCCAAAAGGTTTTCTTGCAGTCTATGTTGGAGATGATATGAGGCGGTTTCTGATTCCTATATCATACCTGAACCAACCTACTTTTCAGGAGTTACTGAGTCATTCAGAACAAGAATTTGGATATTCTCATCCAAAGGGTGGTCTCACAATTCCGTGTAAGGAGGATGTGTTCCTGAATGTCACTTCTCGCTTGAATAGGCTATAGCTCATGCTAAACAACACTTATTAGAGTAGATGAGAAAAAGATTGTACATGAGGCAATTTTTTGTTTTCCTTATACCATTCCTTTGATAATAGAAAGATGTTAATGAGAAATCATGAAAAGAGATTTATTCAACATTTTAACTTCTTCTGATATATCTTTTCTGAATTCTAATATTTGAGGTATTGCTATCTAAGATCATTTGCATAACCTTCTAATTTAAGAGAAGAATTCTGTTGGAGTTGCTGACCAAACCTGACCTAATAATAAACGGTTATAATTGCAGAACTATTGTATGACCTATGTTCATGAGCAAAACTTAGAACATCCACATATATCTTTCCTTAACCTACCATTTGCTTGATTCTTCCTCTGATTCCTGTATTTTCATTTTTTTTCTGTACAACAGAACAAATATCTTCCTAATCTAGTGGTTCTACCCGTTCTATATACACATTAAACTCAGCCTCAATTTCTAAGGGTCATTTCTTTGCATTGTCCCAATCAATCAGCATCATCATCACATGGCTTGTTAGTTGCTTCTGGGGCAACAACATGTGCTATACTGGTTATCCTCTGTAACGTAATTTACAGCTCACAACATTGATAAAGGAAAACAAGAAAAATCCTGACCCAAATAAATTGAATATAGCAGCGATTGATTTCTCATCCACGGCTCTATTATTTCCTTCTTTCCTACTCATGTCTGTCTATCAATGTCTCTTTTCCCTACTTATTTGAACCCTTATTAACTGTATGATTAATTTGAAAATATTATTTCCCTCGTGTTAGTTGACTGTCATTATTTGTGTGAACCTCAAAATAACAGATAGCAGAAGTTACAGTACACATCAACTTTTGTGTTCTCCTTAATTTATTCCTTAAATATTTCCTAGGAAGACACTCAAAGCTAGTTTGGTACGGTTCATGAATTAGAGTTCGACTAGTGAATTATTCTGTCATGCAAAGAAAATCGTAAGACAATATACTCAGCACAACATTAGGAGCTTGATCATTAGTCATTGTGACCTGTAGATTTTGTACCTGTAACATCATAGCAGAATAGTACACTATCACTAATTTTCAAAACTGAATCATTAACTTCATTAGTACATTATCACTAGTTTTTGCATAATTACAGTCTTTTCAAGACAGCCTAGCACCAAGCCCTTCCATCATCCATCAGCATTCTTAAGCAAGAAGATTATAACAAGTGATACATTATTCATGAGAGCCACCAAAAATATCTGCAAAATTTTCTGCTTGTTGAATTTATGAAATTGCAAAAAGGGATAATTTAAATCAAATGCTGGTACCAGATTTAACCTTCTCTTGCCAATCAGTTTGTAGTTATATTCTACGAAGTCCACATATTTAGCACAGGAGTACTACAATTTTTTAAAATTTAACATAACATACATATACATCATGGATACATTAAAATTTAACATACCATACATATACTGATGCATGATAATTGTTGAACCGTTTAGGATGTACAAATTATTCTTTCTAACCCCTTTATAATTGTAAGGACGCCGTCTAAGAATCTTTATCATTCATTGTTTAATCTTTCTTATTAAATCAATATGATTAAACATTCCCATTGACAAAAGATTCTTTTTCAACTTTGAAACATATCTCATTTCTTGAGACAACATCTCTTGGTCATCAAATGATACATCACATGCCTTGCACCTTACATACTATTGTTTCCAAGAAGGACTCGTCCACCTTCTTTCAGTTCGAAGGTCTCAAAGAACTTTTTCATTAAACACATTTGACAAGTGCATCCCAAGTCTAAGACCCAGCTCCTTTGTATATTAGATGCAGACACGTTTGCAAACTTGTAGCTATTAGACGTTATAACAACTTTAGAAGATTCCTTCTTAAAATGATATTTCTTGTTTTCCCATTTCTTTTCTTCTCTAAACTATTACACTTGAAGTGACCTTTCTTGTGGCAGTTGTAGCATTTGATTTCTACCATTTATTTTGACCAATTGCTTGTTCTCCCCTTTCCACTAGTTCTTTTCCATACCCGTTGACTTTGAAATATTTAGACTTAACTCACCATCATTTACCTTCAACTCTTGAAACTTATTAGCTCTTTGTCCTTAAATGAGGTATCCACCCCTCCAACGGAATGGTTTGCTCCTTCCCGAACAACAAAGTGTCAGTAAAATGTTCATACGTTTTGGGAAAGACATTAAGAAGTAAAACTTTGTCTTCGTCCTCCAACTTCACTTCAATGTTCTTCAGATTGTCCATAATCTTCTTAAGATCTACCAGTTGCTCGACCATCATTCTTGTCTTAGTCATTTTAAACAAATACAATTGCTGCTTCAAACAGAATCTGTGTGTTAAATGTTTAGTCATATACAATGACTCAATTTTCATCCACATTGATGTAACAATCTTCTCCTTAGTGACTTCTCTCAGTACCTTATCACCAAAGCACAAAATTATGATGCTCCTGACTTGATCATGTCACCCTTGTCCTTCTTTGAAATAGACGTGACATGTTTGCTTCCTTCAAAGCATTAACATATCCTTATTGTATCAAGATTGCCTTCGTCTTAGTTCTCCATAATCCAAAGTTGTTCTCGTCAACAAATTTCATGATGTTAAAATTGGTGGTTATTTCTTTAACTTCTTGACTTTCATTTATTGTTCTCACATCTGGGACCAATTGTTGGGTTTATCAACAAATAAGAAAGCAAGAAAAACAAGAACAAGATCGAAGAAAACACGTTTATCAATACTAGATGGTCTATATGCAAAGTCTACTCACAATAAAATGTATTTCATTTGAACCCATAAAACACTTATATATAAACTAAGGAGTACCAGAAGATCGTTCAAAATAAAACCATTAAATCAATTACAACAAATACGTACTAGATGGTTTAACATATTTTAACACTATTAGAATGTCCTTAGTAGACAATATTCTCCTCCTCCACATCAGATAGTTTAAGCTTCTGACAATCTATTATACATGATTTAAAGACAGTCATCATAGAAAATGACAAAAATAGTTAGAATAATGTGATTAGAAATGTTGGCTCCAACCACAACCATGTAACAGCTTCCAAGTAGATTTCATCTGTTATAGGTTGAGTTTCAAGTACCAACAGCTATCAGTATACTCATGAAAGAACAAAAGATTTGATATGTTTTGGAGCTGTCTGAAACAAGTGAAACAGTAGGTCATTACAGGTTCCTTTGGTAGGCCTATATTCTAAATGGTGGGGCGTGTAATTGGCATCATGTAATCCTCTAATTAAATCCTTCAAGACAATACCATGTGATATTTAAGGAACTTGTCTCCCACTAAAACCCATTGAATAACACATTCACCCTCCAGTAAGCTAGAGATAAGTTTACACTCTATATATATATATCCCTCACTGGTTTCATAGGCAACATAAATCATTCTCATACCGAAGCATTAGCACTAAAGGTCACTACTTTCTTCTACTACTTTGAAATCATTCGTTCCATCAGCAGGTGAAGCAACCATTAAAACAATGGGTTTTCGCTTACCAGGTATTAGACGATCATCATTTAGTGCAAGCAAACAATCTTCTTGCAAGGTGTTGGAAGTTCCAAGAGGGTATCTTGCAGTGTATGTCGGAGAAGAAATGAAGCGGTTCTTGATTCCAGTGTCCTTCTTGAACGAGCCTTTATTTCAAGAATTGCTAAGTCAAGCTGAAGAGGAGTTCGGTTACTATCATCCTATGGGTGGTCTCACTATTCCCTGCAAGGAAGATTTGTTCTTGGATATAGCTTCTCGCTTGAACAGATTATAGTTCACACTACCAAAGATCCTAACCCTAACATAGACTAGTTGAGGCAATTTTGTACAGCAGGCTTTTAGCTATCTTGTAAATGAATCTTTTAATATATGCGGGGACACACCTAAACCTTGCACCAATTTTTAGATATATTGCGTACTACAGTTATTGTGCAAGACTAGATTTTGTTTAGTACATAACTGTTTTCTTTTTCCTTTACCATTCCTCAGAACGGAGATGATAATGATAAAGTCACTAAAAGAGATTGATACAAAATCTTCTCATTGAATTTGAATTCATAGTTAATTTATGTAAGCTTCTTATTTAAGAGCAGTAATTCTTTCTGGATACTGAAACCTAACCTACTAATGGTTATAATAATTGCTGTATTGCTGTTCCCCCTTTGTCCATGCACAAAACTTGGAACAGTAACATCTCAATCCTCAAACAGCCTTAGCCACATGCCAGATTCTTCTATAATATGTGGTTCATCTTATTACTGGTTTTGTAAGCACCATAGAACGGATATCTTTTTAATTTTGTGGCTCTTACCATTCTCTCGGCACCTAAAATTCAGTTTCCTTTCCTAAGTGTCATTGTCATATGCACTGTCCCAATCAATCAGAATCGTCACATGGTTTGTTAGTTGTTTTTGGGGCAACAAGTGATCGATACTGACAAGCCTCTACCAAAGTAATTTACAGTTACTCACAAAATAGTAATAGTTGCTTAAAACACTGCCAAAGAAGACGCTGAAAGCTAGTTTGTGGTTCACAAATTAAAGTTCATTTAGCTAATTAATTCTGTCACGCAAAGAAAATGGTGAACAACCATAACCCGTAACAAGTTCCAATTAATAATTTAAATTTCGGACTCTTCCAATCATGTACTATTGTTCTCTGATTTTACAAATAAAATCTTTGGGTCACAGTGCCTAGTGATCGAACTCTTGTAATAATCTGATCCATTGTTATCAACTACCTTTCAATTTGTCAACACGAGAGTATCAGCACCAATGAAAAAGAACACTAGTAACTCGTCATTGATTTTCACTTTTGTATTGGTGCAAAAGTAATATTGAGTTGAAATTAAATTTCATTAATCACACGTAGATTGAAATTTGAACATTCAAGTTTTAGTCAAAAGAAGAGAGGAAAGTCAAGAGAAACATAAAAGGGTATGTGTTTATATTAGTGCTTAGGAGAATAAAATATATATGCATGAAAAACATGAAGAAAGACATGAACACTTGCTAATTCTCGAGCCACAGTAGGATGATTCTATATCCCTGATTTAAATTTAAATTTTGAAATTTTCTTTCAGTTTGACGCCTACCTTATTATATATAATCATATTGCTTCCTTGTAAAACACTTTAAATTGAATTTATAATTTTCTCGTCTTTGACATCTGAATATATAACATGGCTTTAATAGACATTCTTTTCGAGGCATGATCCAAACAGTTAAAATTCAGAAAATACCAGATATTTTCAAGCGTGTGAGACAGAAGAACTATGCCATTACCATGGCTACAAATAAGGTTCTTAAACATGTACATATATCTTTCATTTTCAAGTGGTCATCGTGTCAGCACATCCTCAAGAAACACGACCCAGTTGAATTGATCGATCTGCCAAGCAATCACCATCCTTGATTAAGGCCTCTAAGACAATACCATGTGATCTCTTTGAACCCTTGTTTGTTTGTATCCTACTTGAACACATCAGATGGCCCATCCACTGCTTCGTTATAACCACAAATAGTATCCACCATCTATATATATATACCAACCACTTCTTCACAACAACACAACCCAGTTTCTCTCCAAAGAATCAAAATTTACGAGTGACTTTCGTCCACAAGTTCTCTCTCATCATTCTTTAGTTCCGAGTGTCAATTAAAACAATACAATGGGTTTCCGTTTACCTGGTATTAAGCGAGCATCTAAGGGGGCTGAAATCCCAAAAGGCCATCTTGCAGTATATGTTGGAGATAACATAAGGCGGTTTGTGATTCCTATATCATACCTGAACCAACCTACTTTTCAGGATTTACTGAATCAATCAGAAGAAGAATTTGGATATTCTCATCCAACGGGTGGTCTCACAATTCCGTGTAAGGAGGAAGTGTTTCTGAATGTCACTTCTCGCTTGAATGGGCTATAGCTCATGCTAAAGAAGACTTATTAGAGTAGATGAGAAAAAAATTGTGCAGGAGGAAATTTCTTATAGTTTTTCATTTTTGTTTTCTTTGCCTTTTCCACAAAGAGTGGAAAGATGTTAACCAGAAAGTAATGAAAAGAGATAGTTACCAGTTTTGCTTCTGTTAGATCTCATTGAATTTTAATATTTTAAGTACTGTTATATATACAATCTAACTTCATGCGTATAACCTTGCTTCTAATTTGAGAGCGTAATTCTTTTGAAGATACTGACCATATTCAGCGCCATATTTCCTTGACCAAAACTGAAATACTAACGTACCTGAAAAAGCCCTATAGCCACTAGGTAGACTTTCTATGGATATTTGGTCCCTTGTTTACTCTGCACCATAAAACAAATATCCTCTTAATTTTGTGGTTCTTCGCATTCTATCTGCACATAAAATTCAGCCTCACTTCTTACGGGTCATTGTTTCTCGCATTATCTCAATCAACAGCATCTTAGTGATGTTTCTGGGGCAACAAGTGATAATATACTTAATACTGGTCATGTTCTACTATAAAGTAATTTATTGTTGATCACAAAAATAATAAAGTATATTTCCATTGGAGGGAAACAAGTGCTGATCCATATTTGCCTGTTCATCAGAATATACTATAATCCAGTTTCATAGTCGTTCATGAATATTAGCTAATCTATTCTTTCATGCAAAAAAAAAATTTAATTACGAAACAACATTATCAGTACAAGTTACATATTATTGAGATTAAAATTTATGGAAAATGAAAGGACAGTTGTTGCCAGGCTTTCATGAAAAGACTAATTATGCTGACTATATTAAGGACAGTAGTGTATAATTTACGACTTGTGGTCCCAATCATGTACTATTCTGCTTTGGTTTTATACACATAAAAATTTTCACGTCAGAGTAAATAGTGATTGAGCTCTGGATAAGGGTTCCGTGCTGGATCCTAATAATTATGATCCATTGCTTTCAACTATCGTAGAACGCGTCACCGAGAGGTTCTGTTAGCAATATATTTTTGAATTGAGTTGCATTATCAATATGAAGAAAACGCGTGACATGTCTGCTGCATGTCTACAGAAACAGCAGAATTGAACAAGCATTAAACTTAACCTCAGCATCTGAAGTTGTGAGTACTCTATTCTCCATTGGTTCTGAAGTTGTGGTTTTCACTATTAATGAACTTGTTCATCATTCATAGAGGCATCTAAGACAACACCATGTGATCTCTCATCTCATGGACCTCATCTGTTTATCATTTCTCTAGGAAATAGATTTCAAGAAAAACTAAAATCTATAAAGAATTGTCTTCCTTCACAACCAACTCAAATCATTTACACACACACCACAAAACTTAGCTACATTCTTCTAGTATTGTGATTTTTAGCTTGCTCTTTGAGACATTTGAAATGGGTTTCCGTTTCCCTGCAACTAGAAGGGCTTCATTTACTAGTAGCCAAGCATCTCTAAAAGTTGTAAATGTGAAAGAGGGCCATTTTGCAGTGTATGTAAGAGAGAGAATGAGACGGTTTGTGATCCCTTTGTCATACTTGAACCAACCTTCATTTCAAGACTTGTGAGTCAAGCAGAGGAAGAATTTGGATACAATCATCTAATGGGCAGTCTAACAATTCCTTGCACAGAAGATGTCTTTCTGCATGTTACATCTCGCTTGAATGGGCTCTAAAGCTCAAAGTATAGAGGACTGACATAGATTAGTAGTGAGATTGTGTTCATCAGGCTTCTTTTAGACTTGTAGAAGAATTTTTTTCATTCTCTTTCTCTGGAAATTGTCAAAAAAATTGTTTACTAGAATGAAAAATTTAAGAACTTACGTTTATGTTTTTCCTTTTTCACAAGCACAAAAACCTTAAATTACAATGTGTTACATACACAGAGTTACATTATCAATGTCTAACGCGGAGGGGTGTCAACATCAGCATAAACAATTTGGACTAGCCAATAGAGCTTTAAGAAGCTCTTTGAGACGAGTACTGTTGGGTTGAATTTTTAGATCTGTTTAATCTTTTGTGTGAAACTGGAAACAATTTGCCATCTTTGAAAATAGTTATTAACATATATTTATTTTTTCTGATAAAAAAAGAATACACAGTTGGAAAACTGTTTTAAAAGCAGAAAACTTTAGTGTGCCACGATATTTGCTACTGTAGGATTAAAACGCAACTAAGAAACAATGGGAAGAGGAAGATGCCATTTTATTGAATAATGATAGATACAAAAAAGTAACATACTTCCTAAACTTCAGCTATTACCCTTCTACCCCTAACAGCTAGTAAATAAACAAAAATATGAAAAAAGAAAAAGTGTTCTAACAAAGTTGGTAAAAACTAATCAGCAGATATTTAGGGTTTAAATTAAACACCTACCAGGGGCTAAAACTTTCATGAAAATTTACCTGAACAGATTGAATTCAAAATGGACAAAGGGGTATCCTAAAATTTGATCCAACCATACAATAATGTCCTAGTCACCATTTAATGTTATTTGGGAAGCTTTGAAAGAGCTGATTGTGATAAAGAGAAACACAAGGACTTCCTGTTCACTTCACACGGATATGTCGTGTCAAAATAGTAGTGAGAAGCACATTCTATATATTTTGAATTGAATTAGAATATGAAACCAGAGTTCAGGTTCTATCAGCCAGCTAGCATTCCTTGAATAATCATAATATCCTTGTATTTAAATGACAATTTACTACCAGCAAAGTGTGTGACTGGACAATAGATCGACGTCAGATTATGCACATTTCTAGACAAATAGGCAAATAGCCTTTCACTAGAGACATAATATGGACATGGAATTAACTAGTCAAAACAGACGCCGAACCCATCTACTAAAAGAGTCAGGTTTACGATACTTAGTCCAATTATGACTAATTTTCCGTTTTAAATTTCTCTGGTCCTGTCACAAATAATCTAAGGTAGCAAACAAAATTGTTGCATTTCAAAGCACTATTCAAACGAAACTTCTTTGAATGACTGATCCCTCGGTAAAAGAATAGTAGATTATACATAATGATTCATGAATCCTATCCTCTGCACCAAGTCTGTGTAATCAACCAGAGGCTTTCATATACATTTTATAAAATCTCTCATCCGCCACCCATTGTTCGTTCGCACGTATTTTGTCAATGGTCAGAAAATATAGTCTACAACTAACGGACAATCTTAGTCATCAACAACTTCTACTTATAGCTTGGGTTGTAGACCATGTGACCACGCCCAATTTCCTTGACATCAACGACTTTATTCTACCTATAGCTTTGTTGACCAGATTAATTGAGAACAATAAAGTAGATTGTTTGAATCAGTGAATAAAATGAAATCTGGTGGACATACAATTGATTGATGATTAAAGAACTATAGATAAAATTCTTATTGAAAAATTAGTGAAATGAACAGTACGAGAAGAAAACACTCCTTAATTTTACTTTGAAGAGTTGGGTCGCGATTACTACTAACATCACTCCATGCATATCACATGGACTTGTCGAGAAAGTATAATATTTAAGCAATGCAACGGTTGCCTTTGGTTTCAAGCTTTTAGCAGCCACTCAACATTCAAACATTTAATACTACCAAGAGTGGACTCGACAAGAAGAAGAACACACTACACCTTGTGGGTAGACATGTTTCCATAATTATGGCCTTTCTTTAGCAGATAAAAGTCATCAAATAATAGAGATCAAGCTATATCACGACTCTTCTTCCATTACTGATTTTTAAGTACAGACAATCTTTGTAAGAAGCAATATTAAAACGTTGATTTCAATTTGTTAAATAAATATTATAATTTGAAAGTGTACCTACAAATAAGGACAAATTCAATCGAATTTACTATGGCGAGTCCATTATTAATTACGAGTTAATAGATTATTATTCTGATCGATCTCAATAAGCTTCAGAATAGTAATTTTGTGATTCTAAATGTGCAAATTCATTATGAAGAAATATACCATCTTAAATGACTAGGATCCTATAAATATGACCTAGGTTATAGAGAGTATGATCTATCATCTTTGTCACTATTCTACTACTCATATACTCTTAAACATATTTTTATACTCTTACTTTCTATTACTTATATACTCTTAAACACATTTTTGTACTCTTACTGAATTAAGCGTCATCTTTTGTACTCTTTCTTACTTTCTACTTAAACTTGAGCATTGGAGAGTTTTTTATAGGTGGACCTCATTTAGTTCAACGTCATTAACTCAATTGCCATCAACAACACCACATACTATCTCTACTCGGATAGGAATAGAATGATATAAAAAAAAGGTAAAATTGATAAAATTGATCTCTTAATTTTAAACCAACCCTTAAATAGAAAAGATGTAATTAATCAAAACAAAAAAAATTATGATTAATTAAAAAGTAGAAATCATAAACCTATGCCTAAAATTAGAGACATTTAATTTAAATGACACTTAAAAAAATCGCAATTACCAGCAAAATCACTATTGAGATGGAATCTTTTATGCACAGTATATATTGTAGAGAGTCCGCAAGCGGGAGAGCCACATAGAACTTTCGTGTACTCTTGAATTATCTATTCAAATCTTATGTACTTGAAAAATAGTAGATATACTCAAAGATCTTCATTGGCTAGTTTTCTAAAACCCTAAAAACGCTAGTTCGTATGGCTTCTTTGCTCTTTATCATACCATGCCTGCTCCCTGAAGTAGCTCCAAGAATTTGGTTCTTTGTAGAATCCTCATCCAAGAAGAGCAGTATAATCAAAGATTCAAACATATCTTCCCGTGACTTGGTTCTGAGTCAGCATTGCACAACCCTTGAATTGTCTTGATTCTTGCTGCGAAAGTACCTCATATTATTTCCGTAGTAATATATAAGAAGGATACCAGCTTGTATTACTAGTTTCGCTGTTTGAAAACAATGGTTGCGCTCACTTGTGGAGACATATCTTAGGTAATTTAAGTACTGGTTTAGGACTATGACATTTAAAGAGGTTCCTTCCTATATATGATGCTACAACTTCCAAGTACTAGCAGACAGCTAGCAGATATCAGTCGCTTTACAAAAGTTTTAACAAAATTATTTTATATGTTTATAGTTGTTTGAAAAATGTGAAACACGCAATTTCAGGACTCTTTCATAGAATTACATTTCAAAAGAGTGGCGTTTATTCTAATATCCCATGTCGAACATGACAAAAAACTTCAAGACAATCTAATTTAACAGTGTCTCTCACTAATAGTCAAGTAATCCATTCACAATCCAATTATGTAGGTAATGGTTTCCACCATCTATAAATATAATTGGGTGTACAACTAACACAAATCATTCTTGTACCGAATCATCAGATTTAAGGTTCATTTTTTGCCTTCTATTACTTCTTTCAGCTCATTCTGTCTTGTAGTGTGAAGAAACAAACATATGGGTTTTCGCTTACCTTTTGTTAGACGATCATCATTTAGCTCAAGCCAAGCTTCTTCTTACAAGATAGAAGAAGTTCCCAAAGGTTATCTTGCAGTGTATGTTGGAGAGAAAACGAAGAGATTCTGGATTCCTGTATCCTTCTTGAACGAGCCTTTATTTCAAGAATTGCTTAGTCAAGCTGAAGAGGAATTTGGTTACTATCATCCTATGGGTGGTCTAACAATTCCTTGCGCCGAGGATGTGTTCTTAGATATAGCTTATCGCTTGAAACGGTTATAACTCATACTGCAAAAATCCCAACACGACGCACTAGTTGAGAATTTTGTATTGCAGTTTCTTTTTTTTTTTTTTTTTTTTTTTTTTTTTTTTTTTTTTTTTTTTTTTTACATTTTGTGGTTAAACTGAGAACCTTACCAAAGTATGCTTTTCAGAGTTATCGGTTGCTCTAATAATCCTTTCCAATATCTTCGTTGACCATCCAAAGATAAATCAATAATTTACTGTCCTGTAACGTACATAAAATTATGACCATCGTTTAAAGATCTGTTTTTAGGCACAGACATATAAAACCTGAGTTTTCCAGAAATTCGGGACTGGAATGAGCGCTCGACTATCAATGTGAACAGATTGTAATGGGCCAAAATATTTGTTTCGAGGGGCTTAAACTTTGATGAAAATTTATCACCCGTCTTTACCAGAACAAAACTGATTGAAATAATGTCTTATTCACGAATTAATTTTATTTTGATGTTTGAAAGAGTTGAGGCCTTCCTGTGCACTTCAAATTGATTTGCCGTTGTAAATAATACGTATTGATTTGAATAGAACTATCTTTCTTTCTCTATATATTAGCTGTTCAAAAAAAAAAAATTATATAATACGAACTCATATCTTTTCCAGTGAAAAATTGTTGAGTGGTCTCTCTTGTGCCACAAATGTAAGTTATTCACCACAAATGTGAATCATTAACCTGGTTGCAAAGGCTTGCTTCTCATTTTATTATTCAATTAGAAAACTTATTTTTCACGTGGACGATTATTAACTCATTCTCAAATCGATCAAACATTTTATATTTCATTATTTTAAAAACTAAATCTCTATTATTTTTTCCACACACAGTCTAGTTTGACTCAATTCACATACAAACAGAATATTTGAAATATATATTTTATTTGAAGTAATCGTAACAAATGCAACTCATTTATTTTTCACTATTATATGTTTTCCATGATATATAGTGACTCTGAATATATAGTGACTTTGAACATGTATTCATTATAGTTAGAATGTGTTGTATAAGGGTTGGAACATCCCTTAAATGTTCCTCTTATTATATTCATTTTTTGTTGTTAAAAAAAAAACATGTATTTCTTATCTAATGCTAGCTAGCATTTTGTACATAGTCAAGTTTTACATATATTTCTAAACAGTTTGTTCTTGTTGGTTTTGTTCGTGTTATAAAAACTTTCTTCATATGTTCAAGTTGATTATAAATTATATAACTAGTGTCTGGTTTAAATCAACAAAAGTTTTTAAATATTATTTTTCTATTTTTAGTGTGAACAAGATGAAAACTCTTTTCAACTTTTATTTTTATTATTATTATTCTTAAACTACTTTTTATCACCTACAATTTTTTTTCATTATTGAATTTTATCTTTAATATATGTTATGAGACACATTTCATACTCCTCTCTATTATGAAAGATTGTGTTGAATGACTTATAGAGCATTCACTATGGAGAAATCTTTGTTTTCTAGTAAAGAGAATATTTCTTATTCAAATCTTTGAGGAAGATAGCTTAAAAAAAATTTCATCCCACATTGATGACTCAATTGTTCACCAAGCAACCTTATAATCTGTGATTACATTTAAATGTCTTAGTAAACTCCTTGACAAATTCGTTGTCCTTAAGTTGACAACTTCAAACTATCTTTTTAAATTTCAAACCTACATAATTTTTGTTTTATCACTGACTTCTTAAAACTCCAACTTCTACTGATCATGCGCTTCCTTAAAAATTTTCAAAAATAATCAGTAAGACTTTGAGTTGTGCTAGAATTGGATTTTCGGGTAATGAAAGTTGGACACCACTATTTTTCACTATATCTGACTTTGATTATTTTAAAGAATTTCCAAACGTGATTGTTTTACTCCTCAACTTATCTCTTTTTTTCTTTTCCTTGAAGTCTCTTAAATAACATTTAAGTTTTTATACCATATTAAAGTATTAACATTGCAGGATATTATGTAAATGTATACTCATGATTTCAAATACTAAATTTTTGTTGAATATTGGTGAGATAAAATTATATTAGAAAAAGTATGTACATTATAATAAGATAATACTTATACTCATGATTTCAAATACTAAATTTTTGTTGAATATTGGTGAGATAAAATTATATTAGAAAAAGTATGTACATTATAATAAGATAATACTTCATATCACAACAAATACACGTATGCAAAATAAACTCCAAACAATTATTTTGGCCGACCCGAAATTTACTGGTGTGTCAGTAAAGGAAAAAACTAAATTATATGCCTTCTCATACACTATGAAAAGCAATTATTTTAATTAAAATAATGAAAATAATTCTCAAATTTTAACAATAAACTATTAGATTAGAGTGTAGTCTCTCTTGTGAGAGTAAATTTTTTCATTTACAGCATATAATCTCACTAACTTGCTCAGAACTTCAGATGAAATGGCAGATTATATCAAAGTCAATTAAAACACGCTAAAGATATTATATGAATATGTGTTATGCAAGTTTCGCGAAAGTTCAATTCTCATTTTCATAAAGAGTCACGTTAATATCAATAAATACTTTCAAAAGATTTAGTATTCATTTTTCCTTAAACATTTATAACATGAGCATACAGGTTAGACACAAGTAGCACCCTATTTAAAAAAAAAAAAAAAAAAAAAAAAAAAAAAAAAAAATAAAAAAAAAAAAAAAAAAAAAAAAAAAAAAAAAACGAATGCCCCATTAAATTTACTATGAATAGTCGAGTCATGATGAAGACTTAAAACTAAAATCACAAGGACTCCCCATGCACTTCACATGGACTTGTCGTCAAAGTATAGCTAGTTGTGCCAAAGCAGAAGCTGCTCATTTTGAATAGAGTCTTCATATATACAATATCTTAAGTAATGCATCACTTGTCTTTGATTTCAAGCTCCTAGCAGCCACTCAATATTCAAACATTAACTACTTCCAAGAGTGGATCACGACAACAGGAATCACATTTCATATTATGTGTACACGTTTCCATAATTATAGCATTTCACTTCAATACAACCATCTAATGTCAACACATAATTAACTTCTCGCAGCACAGGTAAAGCCATCAAATATAACAGATCGGTTTTATTAATTATGATCCGGTTATGAGAAGTCTTTCATTTCTCATTTGTAAGTCCTGCAAAAAACAAAATAATGTAAGATAGCATAGTGTATTTCAAATACAACAGTTAAGCATTAGCGAGGAGAGTAGGCAACAGCAGAGCGAAATGGAACTTTCTATTATTCATGTCTTACTCTTTAGATTTTTTTTTTAATGAATGCATTAAATAATGTGACCTTGCAAGTCTTTAATAGAAATTGCATGGATATTGAAGGTTTATCAAGAATATTCAGTGATATTAATGTAATTATGTATTTTTATGATTATTAAAGTGTTATTATAAACTTATAAGATTCTTTTAAAATTAAAGTGTTATTATAAAATTCTTTTAAAACATAAAATCAAACATTATCCTTTTTAATATCCTGAAATTTTGCTTTAAATCTTTATAAAACGATGATTCCTTTTTCTTAACTTCAACCTGTCATATAAATATATTTCAATAAAATATTATTATAAGATATATGTAAATATTATAAAATTCAAGTTCTAAAATTATGAGTTTATGTATGACGTATTCGTTAGAAATGCCATCATCCTTGATTTACAATCTCAACATTTATTTATTTAACAGTATTACTATTGTTTTTAATTCTACATTTTATATATCGATTTTGTGGTCTATATTTTGGGGACAGTAAAATAAGTATTATCTCAAGTACTAGCGTTACAAGTGTACAAAGTATTTTGTGCGTTCTAGACTCTACTTGAAACATGTGAAGAACGCCATTACATGTCTCTTTCCTATGCCTACTTTCCAAAATGTGGGACATGTTTTCTCGTATCTCATGTCATCCATCATGAAAACTTTCATCCTAGCACCATGCGATCAATAATGAACACTGTCTCTCACTAAACCCCATTTATCATAATTCATTCAGCAACCAATTCTATATATACCCTTCATTTGATTCACAAACAGCACAGATCATTCCAATGCTTGAGCATAAGAAATAAGCATAGTACTACTTCCTTCATATCATTCTGCAGATCAGTGAGTTCAGAAACAGAAAACAATGGGTTTTCGCTTACCTGGTATAAGACGATCATCATTCAGTGCAAGCCAAGGATCCTCTTGCAAGGATACAGAAGTCCCATGTTAGGAAAAATAGATAATTTTCACACCCTCACTTGTAGACCACCAAGAGAAATATCTCTAAGTCTAAATGAAAGAGGGAATTTTGAGTGTATTACAATGAAAGGGAAGGGGTCTATTTATAGCCTTCCAACCTTCCTCCCTCACTTGCTCTCTTAGATGTGGGACTAGCCACATGATATTTTTCTTCTTCAAAACTAAAACTAACAAATCTCCACCTTTTGAAAAGAAA
>Ga0209700_104937_pt1 | contig 23269 bp, 8 predicted proteins | sample SiratroredBW_FD_187528 | JGI IMG/M metagenome (GOLD analysis project Ga0209700, IMG submission 187528) | Root nodule microbial communities of legume samples collected from California, USA - Siratro red BW (SPAdes) (version 2) | ecosystem: Host-associated > Plants > Roots > Nodule | place: USA... | reverse complement strand
TTAATTTAAGGTTTTTTTTTTTTTTTTTTAAATTATGTAGTGTGGGTAATAATTATGGAGAAAATAATTGCCTAATTATCATTACTACATAAATCCTAGAATTTCGTAATTACCACAGTTAAGGATATCTACAATATCAAACCCTCATGTTGGAGCACAAAAGTCATGTGCACCAAGCTTGTTTCAAATATAGTCAATTTGAGGATCCCTTAAAGATGCACCGGACCTGCTTTTTAATAATTTTCTAGGAAACTAAGTTACCACCAATAAGAAGCAATATCTGGACGTGAATCTCATATAAGTGGGAGAATCTGTCCAATTTGTATCCAAATATCCCACAATGTGAGTATGATCTTTGTCTTCATGCCAAAGACCTTTTCTTGGAGCTCATTTGATGTATTTCTCAATACGAATCACAACATCTTGGTGTCCTTCATGATGAGGGTTAAGAAATTGAATCGCTATACCATTTGCAAAGGAAATATATAGTTGGGTGACTGTGAGGGAATTCAGCTTGCCAACCAATCTTTTCAACCCTTTTGGATTTAAAAAGGGACCCTAATCTGGTAGAAGTTTGGAATTGACATTCATAGGTGTATCAACAAGCTTACTATGACAAGGTTTGTTTCCTTGAAAATATCCATTTATATATTCTAGATTTTCAAAAAAAAAATAAAATTCGATGATGGGTTGCAAAACAACTATAATTTCTATAGATCTTTGTAGAAAACTTAAGTGAAGACATAGGATATCCAATAGAAACATGGTACCAAACATTAGTGGGATAATTGTTTTATTTACCTCAAACCTAGCTAGGCATAGCCTTTGTGGAAAATTTAGTTAGCCAATTCATCAGCACATAAAGAACTAGTTAAGGCAATTTTCAGGATTTTGAGGTATTTAAAAATTGCTTTGGACTTAGGACTTTTTCTTAGGAAAACTGATCAGAAAGCAAGGTAGTTAAAATTGAGATTTTAATTGTAAAATCTTATATACTAATTACTATTTAAAATTCCACGTATGATATGGGAACAACAAGATCATCAGGAACTCTTTACCTTCTGTAGTGAATCAATTCAGTCAAAGCCTTATTTTAATTAAAAATTAATGCAATTAAAATTGTACCTTGGTATGTGTGTTGTAACACCACCCAATTAAAATTCAAAAATAAATTCCAAACCCAATTAAGGATTAATAATAGTTTTCTTTGCTTGATCATTCACATTCTTGGTTGAATATGAGTTTCAATTTTAATTAAACTAAAACCACCACCCAATTAAAATTAATGTAATTAAAATTTAAAATAAATTTTAAACCCAAGTAAGGATTAGGAGTCTTTTGTGTTCATGTTCTTGATTGAATTGAATAAGTTTCAATTTCAATTAAAATAAAACAGAACTAAGGCACTTTTAATAAGCATCTCTTTTATTTCTTTTATAACATCCCTCATGTACTTTCTTTTATTTCTTTTACTTATTTTCTTTGTTGATAAACAATGTGTTATATATATATATATATAAAATTTACTATTCATATTACGATTTACGTAAAATTTATATATATATATATATATATATATATATATATATATATATATAAATTGTGAGCTCGTCACGATCCTATCCATAATCTCAATTTTAACTACTTTGGCAAAAACGTATCAAAATGCTTATAATGTGGATTGGGTTGGATTTGGATCTATTATTGACAGGAAGTTAACATCTACATACTGTTAGGAAGTTAACATCTACATACTGTAAAAACAAAATGTTGTCTAGTGGTATATAGGATAAAATATAGGGCAATGACAAAAGGAGTTTGTGAAATTCTATGATTTAAAAGAATTATTGAAGAGTTACATAATATAATTATTATTTTCTTATACAACTTAAGTTAAAACTTCCTCTGGCTCTCTCCATGAAGTTCCACTGACTGGATGTTATTATTATTATTATTATTATTATTTTCTAGAGTCCAGTTCTCTGACTCAATCAAGCATGTAGAAATCAATAGACATTTTATAAAAGCGAATGTGGATGGGAACCTCATTCGTATGCCATTTATTTTGACATCACGACAAGTGACCTGCGACATTCATATGAAAGGATTGTAGAAACCCAAATTGACTTCTTCCTATAGTTATAAAGATCATAATAAATAAGTAAATAAATTAAAATATAAAACAAGAATAAATTCTCAGAGATCATCTAAGATACTCTAAAAGATTCCAATATACTATCTTAAAATATTTCTCGTTTGTAACAGTCCCCTCAAGTTGAAGATTACTAAGATTAAACATAAATTTAAGTACACTAAAGATAATAGTTGGAATAGCAACTCAGTAATGCTATAGAGAAAAATAGCTTATCTAGATAATTGGAACGGTCATCAGCTCGAGAGAAAATTCATGACAAGCAAAGCATGTCTGTCCTTCTCAAAATCACACTTGAAAGATTTAAATTAATGTTATTGGAGACCAACAAATTTTTAAACTTGAAACTAAATTTGTCAATGGCTTTTGGGATAGAAAGGTCAGTGCATATAGGGCGAAGACAGATGCTAGAATAGTGCGTCTAGGATATCAATGAGGCTAGTGTGCCTGGGGCACAGTTGGGGCCAATGCATCTGGGGCAAAGATGGGGCTAGTGCATCTGGGACAAAGGTGTTAGTGCATTTGGGAGAAAGACAAGGCCTATGGTGCATTTGGGTCAAAGACAGCTCTAGTGCATATGGCACAAAGGCAGTGCTAGTGCAATGTGACAAAGACAGGGCCTGTGCATGAGACAAAAATGGGGCCGATGCATTTGGTACAAAGACAAGGCTAGTTCATTTAAAAGTCGCCAAACATAGGATTTGTCAATGGAAAAGTCTGGGATGATGAATGATAACTACTAATCAGAGTGGAAAACCAAATTAAGACATTGTGGAAAAGTGACAGTCATGCAAAACTAAGAGGTGACTAATGGTTCTATTTTTTTTTGGGGCACTTAGCAGCAAACTAGTGACAAAATAGGTTATGAAGAATGGTACTGCTTTGATACCATGATGAGAAAGAGAGAAAGATATATGCAAGAGATGCTAAATTTGTGTAACAGACAGAGTAGTCCATTTTATATAAACTGATTACAATAAATACAAATAATTAAAGGATTTGTTAAAACTGATGACAATAAATGCAATGTGTTATTGAGGAGAAGCCAGATCTCCAACTGGAGTGAGTGCATCAACTTAAGCTTTGATTCAAAGAAGGAATTTGGATATGGATTTGTTGTCAAGGACTTTCTAGTGCAACTCAATTTGCAGTTGATGAGTTTTAGCATGAGTCTGCTGGTGGAAGTAGTCATGGATCTTGTCCCAAACATGATATGAATGCACACTGCTAGGCACTCGAGGAAGATGACTGGAGCCTAGATAGAAGCATTTGATCTTGCTGCTCGTAGATGATGGATTCAGGATTCACTTTCCCTGCTTCTCAGTCTGATTCGGTCAAGAATCAAAGTGGAGTTCTTGTGCAAACAATGAAATGTTGAAGACAATGTGTCTTGATGATAGGTTTAACATGTTGGAGCTAGAGGAGGGATTTCTTGTGATCTAAATTCTCATAATCAAGAGCCTGAAGGTGATGGGCAGAAAAGGAGGGAAGCGAACTGGTAGTTTTGACCATTGTGGACCTTCACGCTCTTTGTTGGAAATCCCACATCAAGTAGAAATATAGCGAAGTTATAGTATATAAGTTGGTAAACCTCACCTTAAAAACTAGTTCTGTAGAGTTAAGTGAGGCTTAAAGTCCACTTTCTTATGCTCTTGATACCATGTTTATGGTTAGAGATAATTATGAAGAAGAAATATCATGTTATTGCTTAATGATGGAAGTGTTACACTGAGGTATTTATAGGTACAGTTATTATGGGGACAGCTAGGTAACTGCCTATAGTACAGCTGTGTAACAGACTTAACCATTTGCAAACGACTAACTAGACAACAGTCAATTGAGTAACTGCTCTTATACAATACTCAGCATCTGTGTATATAATTCTCCCCTATAGATGTATCTATTGTTGTCTGTCTGGGAATTGTTCTCTTACCATTTCTAATTACATATATTGAAGTAGCATAATTTGATATAAGGGGGAAATTTTATACATTATTTTGTTGTTGTTTATATCTGGCTGTTTGCAGCTTATGATACCTAAAGTATTGAACTGATGCTCACCTTCAAATTTACAGTTGGTGGCTAGATTGACCAAGGAAATAGTTCAAACATACCAAACATGCAATCCACAGTTTAAATATTCTGAAGATCTAAATCCAAAAAGATTTTTGACCAGCCCGTCAGATGGAGTGCTTAATGATGGCTATGATAATGTAAACTCAGATCTTATCTTGACAGTGAATCTTGTCTTGAACCATTTAGAGAAAAATAAAAGGTTTGTCATCCATATATCTTTTGTTTTTATGTTGTCGTTATATATATTTCTTTGTAAATACCAAATGCTAAATGCTGATTTTCGGTTGATACCACCTTACTCTTTTGGCAACCTTGGGATGTCTTTATAAACTTTGTATTTTGATGTGGTACAGATATATTGTCAAAGATCTCCTTGGCCATGGGACATTTGGACAAGTGGCTAAATGCTGGGATTCAGATACTGACAGTTTTGTTGCTGTGAAGATCATTAAAAACCAACCTGCATACTATCAACAAGCGCTGGTTGAAGTAACTATCTTAACAACGGTAAAATCCTGTTGTGACTTGCTATTATCAAGATGCTTGTTATTTTCTTGGAAGCCCATGAGAAATTACTCATGCATGCTCTTTTTTTTTTTTCCGGCAGTTAAATAAGAAGTATGATCCTGAGGATAAGCATCACATTGTTCGAATATATGATTATTTTGTATATCAACGACATTTGTGCATTTGCTTTGAGTTGTTGGACACAAACTTGTAAGTTCCATACCTTTTTTTTTCCTTTTGGAATTTATAATCATTGAGAATGAGAAATGGATTTAAAGCCTGAATGGTGTTCTCAGTCTACTTAATAATGAATATTTGATTGGATTTGCATGGCTAACCTAGATTTTTTTTTTATTTTCTCTCGTATAGTTTAGTGTTGACATTGTGTAGTATACAGGTATGAGCTTATCAAGATGAATCATTTTAGGGGATTATCCCTTGGTATTGTTCAGCTATTCTCTAAGCAGGTACTACAATTCGTTGTATGACCTTTCTACTTGGTCCTTTTTCCAGTTTTGATTTTTCATAATCAATTTTTTAAATTTTTGTTATAAGATTTTATGCGGACTTGCTCTGCTAAAAGAGGCTGGAATTATTCATTGCGATCTGAAGCCAGAAAACATACTTTTATGTACGAGGTTGGTTTCTTGTATAATGGTGCTCATAAACAACTGTATGCTGCAGCTATTTTGTTAAGGATTTAACACCTATGAGATGAAGGATTCATTTTAGCGAGTAAAATGAAGAGTTATAACTATTGATAAAAAAATCACCTACATAATATATTATATACATGAGCATGCATTTAATCACAATCTCGGTTACTTTTGTAGTCAATGGTTATAAATCTTCACTTTACTCTCTAGGGCGAGTCTGCCAGTTCATAGGAATAAATCCTTTCCTTAGATTTTCTGTGTATGCTGCAGCTTTTTTTTGTGATATTTTATGTATTTATGTTTCATATGTAGCACTGTGAAGCCAGCAGAAATAAAAATTATTGACTTTGGATCAGCATGCATGGAAAACCGCACTGTTTACTCTTATATTCAGGTTTATATTTACTGTAGAAAGTAGGATTTTATAATTCCTATTGTAATTATAATTGTCCTGGTACCTACCCTTATCCTCTGTTTTTATTGCAGAGTCGATACTATAGATCACCCGAGGTTCTTCTTGGATATCAGTATCCTAACTGATGGAATCAGTAACTGATGCCTTTCTTTTCGAGCATTTTCACTTTTTGGGGTTTCTTTTCATTGTTTTGTTGATTTACCTTTCTGTTACTTCATCTTTCTGCATTGCAATATGTAACGGTATTCCTAGCACTCACACACCAGTAAGGATAACAGTAATAGAACAGCAACAGAATAGGGAAGAAATATAGGAATATAAGCAAAGAAATGAGACATGAAACTGCAGAAAGAAGATATATCAGTGTGATAAACCCTTAATCTGCAGTAGTGTAATTCTGTATATAAAAGTTTGAACTGATAAGGAAGATACAGTAAAAGATATTTGGCATTCGAGAGGCCAATACTCTCCTCTAATTTCTCACTTTCCTCCCTTTTTGTCCCCTTCACCCCCTCCGGCCCCTCAGCACTAGCTTTTTATCCAATTTTCATTTTCTCTCTCCTGTAACTAACTCCTAAAATTATAATTCCTGTCCACTACTTAGTTATTTTTCTTCTCTCTCTTGCTGTACGTGTATTTGAATGGTGTAACCTTTCGATATTGCCTTTTTTCATTTTGGTACACAATACTTGAGGAAATAGCTTGGTATTCTTAATTTCTTTTAATATAAAAATGTGTTGCGGCAGGTGGAGCTATAGTATGAGTTATGGCTTTGGACTCTGAAGGAACTAAAGTTTTTAAAAAAGCTTATGTCTCTACATTTACTTGTTACTTGGCTATTTTACTTGTGTGGCTTAGTTTTGGAAAATTATTGAAGAAAATTTTAAATTATAGATAAGCTGGACCTATTATCCATCAATCTGTGCTATATTTTCCTTTCATTTTTTGGGATGTGGGGGCAATGAATGATTCTGTGATGCATTGTCTTTCTTTAGTACTTATTTAATATCTCAATCTTGTTAAAATCTTATGACATGTTTGTTAGACTAGCATTTGAATGTGGTTTTGTTATCCTCACACATTCAAGTATACTTAAGGACAGTTAAGATCTTTGGGATGTCTCACATTTGATTGTATGCTCTATAGAAATCTTGTTTTCCTTTTTATGTTTCAGGTTATTTTGTTGCACTTCTAGGTTCATTTTGGTCCTTAACTCTTATCAGATACACAACAGCTATTGATATGTGGTCCTTTGGGTGCATAGTGGCGGAATTGTTTCTTGGATTACCATTATTCCCTGGGGCTTCAGAATTTGATCTTTTGAAACGGATGATTCAAATACTTGGGTATGCCACTTTCTCTCAAGGAAACATTTTAATTACATAGCTATACAATTTTGTATAACAAGGATTTCCCAGCAATGATATATGCTGATACATTCATCAGGCCAGTGTATCCGTTTTGAGGACAATCTGACACGGATATGTTCAGATACGTTTAAAATACGTATCTGCAGATTGTCAACAATTAAAAATAAAAAAAGTGCTTAATATACGTAGAAAGAGTGCTTAGAAGTTGGCACTGTTGCTTATTGGTGTACAACTAATAATCCTGTTTAATGAATAGGCTTTGTCCTTTGGGTTAAACCATGATCCATCAGAAGACTCTATTACCATTGCTGAATAAGATCACGTCCCAAGATCCCGCACTACCCCTTTTTCCTAAAGTAGCCTCAGATATAACCTTCCACTAATATATAACATTCACATTTTTTTTCTTGTAATCATTTTTTTTTCTTTTTAGTTTCATATTTAACTATCATCATTTTTATTTTGATATTATTCCAAACATTAAACATACATAAAATATGTAATTTTTGTGATTTATTCCATGAAATCATTTTCAGGATTTGATATTTGAGTACGGCATTATTAAAAAATAAGCAATGTGACAACAATTGTGGATAGAAACAATCTCACTCACTATTTATATATACATTTAGATAATATTTAATAATGATTTTCAATTTTAATATGGTTTTTAAAAAAGTTATAATAACAATTCTTTTATTTTGTAAATTTTATATGCATAGATATCTATTTAAATGTATCTGAAGGTATCATATCCTATATTTTTAGAGATGAGACGAATTGTCGTGTTGGATTCGTGTCGAATCTGATACTGGAATCAAATCTGTGCATCATAGGATATATGTAAGCAAAATGGTTGGACATTTTCAAAGGGGCCGAGGGGGGCACTTTCAGGGTTAAAATGCAGTTATAACAGTTGATTTAAAAACCTATGCTTGACCAAGAAACACTTCCTCTAAAATCATGACATCTAATCTGTTTAACCAAGAAACACTTGTAAAACATCAATGGGCTAAACACAAGCCCGGCTGAATAAATAACCATTTCTTTAAATGTTGACTTGAGTTGAGGTTCACTTCAATATTATACCATTCTGTTACAAGGACGCTAGAAAACAACAAAGACAGCGCTGCCAGAGGAGAAACTGGTGCAGGTCATTAGGGCAGACCCAATTCTTAATAAAAAATTTGAAAAACTTATTCTGAAGAAAATTTGGTGGATTCCAATGCATAATAGGATTTGTTAAAATGTTAGAAAAAAACGACATTGTGCTGAAACTGTATTTTAATACACAACAGTTGTAGGTAATATAGGCTTATTACATTAATTATGCCTAAATATAGGATATAAATATGCACCTAGCTTGTTACCAATCTAACCAATTCTTGGGCCCCTCAAAGACTTAGTCAAGACATCTATCAACTAATCACTAGAGTTGACAAAGCTTGTGATATTGTTGCTAGAGTCATGTTTCCAAAGGTTTGGTCATCTCATAGAAGATTGGATTAGATGCAATATGCAAAACCACTTGTTATCACAAATGAGCTTCATTTTGTAGATTGTTCAAATTTATGTTCAAAGTCGCCACTTCAACTAGGTGTTCACAAATTAATAGAGTTTAGCATGCTATTCTAAGCTGTTTTCAAAATTGTGTTGGCTTGGTAGATCCACTATCTATGAAGGTTTTTTTTTTTGTCAACCTTCCTCCCAATTTTGTGTTCACTATTCCAACGCTGTCATTGATGAGTTTTTTGACAAAGTTTTCGATGACCTCCTTTTTCTCTAGCAAACACAAGGTTAGGATCGTGCTACGTCGATCTATCCAATTGTTGACACAAGCAACCTATCCTTGTTTGATGGTTTGATCTCTTTTTCCCTCTCCTTAGGTTATCTTATTATTTTTTCTACCTTTTTGGAAATGAAATGTCTTCCAGCACCACATCAACCTCTAGAACAAATTTTCCCATCTTTTCTAACCATATTGCTAGTATTGAGAATATGGACGGTCTAACTATTCCACATGGTCTTCTGAAATCTGGTTATGATGTAGTAAATTGTGTTACAAATCCCATCTCACTACCACGTTTGAATTCATTCCTACAGAAAATTGTGAACAATGGATAAAGATTGATGCTCAACTATGTGTTGTTATTAAATCTGCTATTCACACCTCATTCAAACCTTTTTTTGGGTCTCCATGAGACGTGTGCATCAATTTGGAGTGAGGCTTGTGCCCTTTATACCAATGACACAAAAATGTCTATATGGCATGTGCTAATATCTCCTAACACTTCTTACTCCACAACATTGTGGGTGTTCTATGTTTGTTGGGAAGCTTCATGTTACCTTACATCTTTTTTGTATCTCCTTCCACCATATGTGGATGTGAAGAAGGAATTTGAGAATCGTAATGCGTTCTTTATAGTCTTGGTCTTGTAAGGCTTGCCACAAAAGTATGTTGTTACTTGTGATAAGAGTTTGGAACAATAAACCTGCCTATGACTTCCGCATCACTTTTGCTTCCCATATTCCTCAAAAAATAAACACAGAGACACATTTTTGGTGAAAATATTGCCTTTGCATCATGAAGCAGTAATTTTGGTTGGTCTTGCACAAATAATTCCAAAAGTCATCCTGAATGTGAACATTGCCATCACATTGGACATACAATTGATAAGTGTCGGATGCTGCATGGGAAGCCCCTTTCACACAATATTGCTTAGACAACTAATGTTAAGTCATTTGTTGCTCCTACACTACCAAATGATCTATCTACAACAACATTCAAAGACTTTATCAAATGGTGTGCAACATGCTAATCCTTTATTAGCATAGCTTCGGTAGCACATTGGTACTTCATTAGCTTGTCTCTCTCAATTTCCTTCCCTGGTCCTGGGTCAATGGTCCTAGTGCAACTAATCACATATGGTAATTGTTCCATGTCCTCTTCCTTTATGACTGCTATCAATTTGCGTTTTATAATTGATCATTCTCTTTTGTCGTTATTCTCCCCAAGGATATATCTGTCTCATTGTATATGTGAATGACATTGTTATCATAGACAATTATAAGGAGGGTATTGTACAACTTAAATTGTATCTTGCTCAAAAGTTCTAGATAAAAGATCTTGGACACCTGAGGTATTTCCTTGGTATTGATGTGATGCAATCCAAGGATGATTTGGTCTTACATTAGAAAATATGCTCTAAACATTCTAGAATAAACATGGATGATAAATGCTAAGCTTGTGAGCACACCAATGGATCATAGTGTCAAATTGGTATTGAATGAAGAGACCATATTTTGTTCTTGGAAGGTACAAAAGGTTTGTGGGTAGATTAAATTACTTCATTGTTACTCGTCCTGACATTGCCTTTGTAGTGAGCTTAGTAATTCAATTTATTCAAATAGCTGTGTTTTTTTCAAGTCATATAGGGTTTTTTGGAGATTCTTAATCGACTAGAGATTTGATCAAAGTATAATATCTAAGTGAATGCAAACCTCACTTTAAATGCCGATTTTGTGAGGTTAAGTTAGGTTTAAAGTGAACTTTTCAAATATGATATGATAGCCTATCTTAGTAAGGTTTGTTAGGTCTATCATTTCACTTGCAATTAGGCCACTACTGAACTGTCCACAAGTATCTCGTTTCATGCTTAAGATGTCCAGTTCTCGGTGTGTGGGAATGTGTTAAATATCACTTAGAGATATGATTAAATTACAATATATAAATGGGTGCAATAGACCAACTTCTTTAGGATGTCAACAATATATTTCCTATGAGTTATTACTATAATCTTTGGATTGTTATAGCAATCTTTCCTTTGATTAAAAAAAAAAAAAAGAATCTTCGGATTGAGCAACTCTAATACCCAGAAATGCCAAAGCTTTCCAATGTTTGTGATGAAGAATGCACTTTGACTCCATATATTATTGAAATTGATGAGATAAATATTCTCATGAATTATCCTTGTGAAAAGAGCGTACAAGAATGCCGTACTAAGTTTTTATTTCATGATAGAGCTTCTCAATGAAGGAAAACATTTTGGACTTGTTTTCAATTAAAAGAGTATAGTAGAATTAATAGTTAGTTTCGCTTCTCTTGTAATATAGGCTACTTAGTTTGATTGGGCCTTAGTTGAGCCCAACTATAAACTTTTTTGATAGAAATAGACTATTCTTTTCTATGTGCAAATAGTTCTAGCATAATTTTGCTAGCAATTAATCATAATCACGTACAACATAAAATAATCATTGAAAGACGTGACAATATTTAAAATAAGGATGACACTATGTGAATGATTCAAGTGTAGAGTAGACAATTAGAGAGACTTGGAATCAACATCTAAAGCTTCGACAAACTAGGATGTCCCAATTGAGCAAGTATAGTTAGTGGAGAAGTGATGATAGAGAACACTTGTGGCTGTGTAGGGATATAAGATAGGCCATGAGACTTGGATTTAATGTTGATATGTTCCTACAGGGTAATCAAATCTTTAGTGAACATAATGACAAAGTGATGGGATTGGGTGAGATGATAGAAAAATAAGGTTGAAAGGACAATTTAGTATATATAGAACCGATTGGTGGTGATAGAGGAAAGGGGATGTTGGTGCCAATGCCTTGAATTGTGTTTGAGAACCATTGATAGAATTAATAATGGGTTAATACCTAGACATAGAAAGGGAATATAATAGAGTACAATTACTAGAGGTATGGTCAGATGCACCAAAGTCAGGCTCTCCAGAACCTAGAGAAGGAGATTGAGATATGCTAGTAAGAGATATATTGGTATGTGCACCCAAAGTAAAGTGGTAATACCAAGGCTTTGGCAATTCTTAACCCATTGAACAAAATCATCATTACTAGCGATCATGTCTAGGTATGATTTATAGGCTGTGGAGTTTTTGTTAGAGGCATGTGTGCCACATTGTCTTCTTGAGGGAGTTTGCCATGAAGCTTGGTATGGCCATGAGAATGACAATGCTTACAGTTGTGAAAAATCATGGTGTAAGATGTCCCTCTTTGAGAGCATTTGGAATTATCCCCCATCATAGTCGCAGGCATCTTCATAGTACTGTGGTGGAGTCTGTAAAAGGGCAGAAAAGTGAATATCATTGCAGGGACCTTGAGTGACCCAAGAATTTGGTCATGTGTAGCAAAATACTCTGGAAGCAGACCATAAAGTGCAAGAACCATGAAGAAAGTGATATGGTTCTCCAGTTCCTTCTTGACCTCAGCTGGAATAGGGGTAGTAGGAGAAGGTTGTAACTCATTAAATTCATGTAGGGCTGCATGAACTGTCCCAAGATATGCAGACTTTTAAGGCCATCAAAATGCTGAGGGCAACACTAGTCTTCTTCAAGTCATGGCACACTCCATATAGCCGTTAAGTATCATTAGTGTAAAAGGCAGTTTCCTTAATGCAAACCATTTCAAACATGCCATGGGGGCTGAAAATTTGGTTTGATAGTGTCAATCTTCTCCCACACGGCACAATTACCCGCTGCCACAGAATCGGTAGAAGTTGTGAGATGATTGCAATTCCCAAAATCACTAACCTACATGGTAAAGCCAAAGTGAGATAGTTTGAAACATCCAATTTTTCAATATAGAGAGAAAAGTCCGAAAATATAGGGGCATCTGCCCTAGGCGGGTTTGAGAACCAATATAAGCTATGCTAGTGAAAAAGAAACAAAAGCTTATCGTGGGACTAAACACACCCGTGCACACTGAAATGAAGGTGATAAAGTTTGCAGTTGAGGCTGCACAAATATGTTGCAATTAAGGTGGGTTTGGAGTGATTGCAAATAAGGCGACATTCCAGCCCCAAATCAAAGTGACACCAGCATGAAAAAGACTTATTCATAGGGGCTGAACGGTGGATTTGATGATGTTGCAGAATTGTGCATGATTTCACTGGGTATAAGAGTGCTCTACAGCAACCACAGTCAACCTTGGCAGTGAGGTGAGCAGTGTAATCCTACCAGGTAAGCCACAACTTAATATTTGAGGCCCAAATATCATAGTTGTCATAATCCAACTTGTCAATTGACTTAGCCTTTCATTAGAACCATTAGAAGGGGAATTCTAGCCATGCTTCATAAATACAAGGATTTATTTGTGCCGTAATTAGTATAATTACACTATGTATAATCTGTCCTATTTACATTGTTTCTGACCCGTTATTTGTGTGTTCTCCTGAAACATAAAAGTTAACACTTCTTACCTGAACCTATCAATAAGGTTGACCGAAGGGTGGTGAAGTCATTTTACTCTTGGAATCAGAACTGGGCTTTGAAATTGAAAATCTTGCAGTAAGGAATATAAGGAATGGAACAGTTCCATTGTATATTCCATATTCACATCATACTTCACGATCTACCCTTGTTGGCTGGTCCCCACCCCAAGCCCATCCTTGTCCCAGCTTGTTTTATGGTTGGAGTTTAGATTTCAGTCCAGTTGATGAAGGTGGTTCTCATTTGTACTGCAGCAGTGTTTTCTTTATTATGGTGTTGATCTTAACATCTCTTGGATTTGTCTGTCATCAATTAGGGTGGACAGATGTTATCAACTATCATTTTTTGTCTATTGTCCCTGATTAAGTTTTTTAATAATTCATGACTCATTTTGTTCACTAAAAACTATGCGTCACTGGCTTTGCAAATATTTGGCAGAATTAAACCTGTTAGCACTGGTTCTTATGCACATATGATCCTTATGTTGCTCGGACTAGTTGCTTTGACTGGTTTGCCAGTCCACCAGTTGAACTGCCTGGTCTGAGGTGAGTTTCAGACCACTGTTTCTATGCTCAAAATAAGTCCAGAATTAGTCACTGCAAGACTATTTCAATCTGATCAATTGGATAATCAATAACATGACATGTTTTTCTCGCTTTCTCCACCCCAGAAGTCTTTTAACATCGTAGATTCTTTTGTCTCTCTTCTGAACAAATGAAGAATAGCTTTTAGATTTTGAATATGAAATAATTATATTAGATTTAGTTTTCTGTCTGCACATTAGTTGGTTTCTTTTATTTGTTTCACTATTTTGATTAACATTATAGATGTTGCAAATATATTGTAGAGGACAACCACCTGACTATGTACTAAGGGATGCAAAAAACTCAAGTAAATTCTTTAAGTGTGTTGGGAGTCTCCAGAACGTAGAGAGCAGTGAGAGTTCCAAAAGTGGAAGAAGTCTTTATCAAGCATTGACAGTGGAAGAATACGAAAGTGTAAGTCTTGTATGTTACCGTTTTCAGCTGTTGGGTCTTTTGTCCAAAATGAACAACTTGGCATCTCATCAATTTTTTTTTTTTTTTCTCTTTTTGGTTCCTTTTTTTGAATATTACATGACTATCAACCATCATATTTCTGTTTCCTGTTCAGAGAGAATTGAAGAAGCCATCAATTGGAAAAGAATATTTTAATCATATGAATCTAGAGGCAATTGTTACCAACTATCCTTACAGAAAAAACCTACCTAATGAGGATATTGTCAAAGGTTAGCTTCCCAAGAAGGCCTCAACATGATTTCTTTTCCACGATCTGTGAATGTTCTATTTCTCTTATTCGGTTTGTTTCAACTAATGAATGCTCTATATACTCAACTTGTAATAGAAAGACAAGTACGACTGGCTCTCATTGATTTTTTGAGAGGGCTTGTTGAATTGGATCCTTTAAAGCGCTGGTCACCCGTTCAGGTAATAATTGAATTTGTCTTATTTTCCACATTGACCCATCTTTCAAACTATATTTGTCTCCAGTTTATGCAAAATTTAAGTAGTCATTAATTAAAATGGTAGTTTGATTTCTTTCAGGCTTCAAAACACCCTTTTGTAACTGGGGATAATAATTGAATTTGTCTTATTTTCCACATTGACCCATCTTTCAAACTATATTTGTCTCCAGTTTATGCAAAATTTAAGTAGTCATTACTTAAAATGGTAGTTTGATTTCGTTCAGGCTTCAAAACACCCTTTTGTAACTGGGGAACCTTTTACGCATCCTTATAAGCCTCCCCCCGAGACCCCTCAAATGGTAAGTAAATCTCCATTTTAAGCATCTATATTTTTATGTTTAGTTTAAATGTTTATTAGTACTGACTGTCCTTTAAATTATTCTTTGGATGCTTCGCTATTTGAGCAAAAATAATATTTGGGTACCCTGTTTTAGATGTTTAACTAATGAATTTTGTGACAAATGCATCTAAAAGACTACACTAGAGAAGATAACTGAAATGGTTTTGATTTATTGAGGATGCACTGCAATGGCTGTCGATTAAGATGTACATTCTTGTAGTGATAGATGCAGTTTGAAAATTAAAATTGTGAAATAAGGATTCCAGTAGATCTTAGTAACCTCCCGTTGTCCATCTTTATTTCCTTCGGCAAACCGTGTTTCCTTTGTGATTATTTTGAACTAGCTAAAAACATTGAAAAATGGACTATTTTAGTCAAATTTCCAAATTTATCAGGGAGAACGGGCTTCCTTTGGCTGGGATAAGTGGGGAAGCCGCAGGTAGAGTGATGTTAAAGAAGAGTTTGTGGCATTAAAGGGATAAGAGCATTTTGCTGCTATTGATTTGTGGTCTGCATTGATCCTGCCCAGTGCCCAATCTACAGTTGAATAAATGTTGGTGTCTCTTGTGTTAAGATTGCGTATCAATGTGTTAGGCTCAATTTTATCATGTAAATATAGTTTGGAGGAAAATTGTATCCATATTCTTTGAAAATATCCGGTTTGTGAAAGCCAGTATTATGCATATGCTATTCTTCTCTATCTTAACACTTATTTTCTTTCAAATAGTATTTGATTACTGTTTTGCAAAATTCATTCATTTAGTGTTTTTCTCATGTTATTTATTGCTATATTGCTCCATCATTTAGCTGGTCTATCTTATTTGGACGTTGCTGTTGTATCTTTTAGTTAGTTATTTCATCAGATGATTACATATAAATTCCAAAATATTTATCATTTAAAGTTAGTCTTATTTATGGTTACTTTACAGCCCGTAGTTCAAAATATCAAGGTGGATAATCATCCAGGTGGAGGACACTGGTTTGCTGCCGGACTATCACCTAATGTGAGCATGCTACTACACTAAATATTGCTGTTTTTATGTTCTCAACTATAATTGGATACATATAAGATAATTTTTTTAGCTGTTGACAGCAGGATGTACTTTTATTTTAAATTTAAATATCGAATAAGAGTTTTAGAAGATTTAGGTTGTTAAGATCCAAATTAGATTATTCTGATTTTATTTTATTTTCCTTCGTTGTTGGAAATTTAGTTAGTTGAGATCAAGATCATATTTTGCAGATCTGATTTGATTTTCCTCCTATCTTTGTTTTTATTTCGTAAATTAGGATTTCATCTCATCATCACTGTCTATATAATTCTCATTATGATCAATGTTAAAAAATATAGATAATTTTCTTCTCCTAAACTTACATTAACTTATGAAGGGCAAGAAAACATGGTAAAAAGATTTCAGAGAGAAAATAAAGTCTGTGGAATTGTATACTTTAACTAATAATTGTACAATTAATAAATAAAAATGGAGCAACTTCATAGAAAAGTTTACTAATGACTATAGCTTTTGATCTAATGGTAAGTGCTAGATCCAATAGTTACATTCAAGAAAGACAACGTACATGTTATTCTGCAACAAGAATTTAAATTCCTAGTTGTATAAACCAAACAACGTGTTGATTGTCATGAGATATGTGACATACTTGATTCCATGTAGGATATTAACATTAAAGGACAAGTATGCCGAGCTCCCTTACTTTGTTTAGGTATCTCAACCAACTGAAGCTTTGAAAGGGTTTTGAGTGGATGTCAAAGGTGTTAGTTAGGCCCATAGAAGAAGAACAAGTCTTTGATGTGGCTAAGATTCCTAAGACGTGGTAGGTTTATGTTAGGAGAAAGAAGAATTAGTTGCATTGGTTAGTTAGTAGTCATGTGTTTGAGTACAAGGTTGTGTTGTGTAAATACCTAAGAGAGTTGCTTGTAAGAGTTAGATTTTGGATTCTTTTATCGTAATTGAGAGAAAGTCTCTTTCTTTGTTCGGAGTGTTAACCCTGGGGAACTAACCTTCTTGTTCTTTTCCCTTCTATTTCTCTTCCTAATTCTTTCAGTTCCAATGTGCTTCAACCATTTGACAAGCACAAATGGGTCCCCAAATGATTTGGGTTTTCATGATATGAATTAAAGAATAAGAGGTTATTTGAAAGGTTTAGAGGTTTCAATGAATTTGTTACAAGTGGACATGAAGAAAAGCATGAAGAAAGTTTGTCTTAAAGAACCTTCAATGGTGTCTTGCTTTCAAAAAAGGAAGCAAACCGCTTAATCTTTGATACAAGTTTTGTTGTGGAACTATGGAGTAGAAGGAAAATGGGAGACGAAGCTCCTCCCAATAGGTTCGGCTAGAAAAATGTGGTATCTCACACACATCCTTACTTTGAGAACTTAACATCTTAAGTGTGAAGTGTGCTAAGCTAGACATCCGTGAGTGGTCCAATAACAACTCAATCACAGGTGGTTTGATAAGGCGGCAACAATTGCTAAAATAGACCCTGATATTTTTGGGCCTAATATTTTTTTAGACATTGAGTAAAATAATTTTATATTATGGAATTGTATGTTGTAAATTAGTAAAACAAAACATTCATATCTTTTGTCCAACCAACTCACATACTAACGGTACCAAATCCTTTTTATGTAATAAAGTAAAAACATGAAGTAAAAGACATGATTTGATGTTTAGTATGTAGGGAAATATGTACTGCAGATAATTAGGGATATTCTCCGTTATTATACCTTAAATGATTATACATAAAGGATTTACCTGTGTGAATAAACACACGATTACAACCAATCCTTTCAACACACTGAACTGGAAAAAAACAGAAAAAAGAGATCAGTTTCCGTTGAAGACTGGCTATTTGTAAGTAGGCCCCAAGGCACCAAAGTGAGATAAGTGGAAACAACGGCAACATTATACTTCTCAGTGAAGTAGGCGGCCTTTGGCAACGTTGGGTTGGCCATCTGAGGATAGAGCAGAAGCTGGTTGAGTCTCCACCATGCAGACACATCACACTGCTCTGCCATGGGCGTGTACTTGGAGTATAGGGTCTTTGTAAAGGTAGAATAGAAAGGCTTTTATGGAGGACGCCTAAGAAAATTTATGTGAGAAAATCATATGGGAAAAGGTATTATGACTAGAAACGTAAGTTTTAGGCTTTTTGTGGGATGCATCAACTCGTCAGACTATGCTGGCTCATAAAGTGGAGTACAAAGGGATGCCTCATATGGGTTCAAATTTTATATTTTGTTGTGCATAAATGGTTAGAATTATTCAATAATAAATGAAAGATTATGTTTGAAAATGGGTAATGAGGTGTGGCTAACATGGACCATTGTGCTAATCACTCTTCTAAAGTGACTTTAAAATTAATTTGGATCCTTTTAAGAGTAATTTAGGAGAGCTTCTTTGATATTAGAATAGGATACAAGATTATAATAAAATTATTTTTAAATCATGGTGATGTAATTAATTAAAATTTAACAAGAACTTGATTATAACAAGTCCATAAATTTCTTGATTATTTTGCTTGTTTTCACAGTATGATCGTGTACTGTTAGTTTATAACACCTATCAGTTTTTATTGGAATTTTCTATTGAACTTACACACAAAATTCATATATATTAATTTTATTAATTTTCATAACTACTTTATATTTTCGCTTACACTTATTGTCAATAGTTTTAATAACAAATTAAGAAAAGACAAGTGTTACACTGATGTGCAGTTGAAAATATTGCATCCTTATTGTAATTTTTGGTCTAGCACTATGTGCTCAATCCAACAAGTGATCAAAGCGAAGATCATGAATAGTTTGCAAAGAGGTACGGATCGTTGACATCTACTTGGGGGGGCATATGCAGCAGCTTGCTGGTGTAGAATTAAATGTTATATTTCTTAAATCAAAATTCACATGATACATATATCAGATGACAACTTTGTTGGAAGTGCAAATGTTAAACTTCTTGCTACGTGTTAGTGCTATTTTTATTGAGGGTTATCAGTGAGTGACTTGACCTTGGAAGTATTAAAGGATATAGATTCCTGATGGGCATATTTTCTGTCCAAAATTTCCATTTAATATCAGATAAGAAATAGAGGTACTTATAACAAAAGTTTATTTCAATTTCTTGAAGATCTCATATCAACTAAAGATATAGTCTAATTGTAGTATTAAGTGAGTGCAAACCTTATCTTGCAAGCCAATTTTATAGAATTGAGTTCAGCCTAAATCTACATTTTAGGATGGTATTAGAGCTTATCCTAACTAGATTTTGTTTGATCTATTATGCTACTCGTTATCAGATCTCCCACAATCGAGCTTATCCTTGTTGTGAAGGAGTGTGTTGGAAATCACAACTTGACTAGAAATATGACCAAAAGCTATAATATGAAAGTTGATGTAAACCTCACCTTACAAGTTGATTTTGTAGGGTTGGATGACCTAAATACACTTTGTAAGACAATTTTATGTTTAAAATCCACCAACTAGTATGTTTCTTAATGTATCAACATGTACGTTTTCCTGAGTGAATTATTCAACCCAAAAGTATCTAGTTAATAATCTCCAATTCCTAATACCTAACTCAGCTTTCTGACTAATGCCCATCCTTCAATTCTGAAATTTGTATTTTGAAGCCTAAACTTTCCATTCTGATAAAAGCTCCTCTTTAATTTTTCTAATTTAGTTATCGCATAATGTGGAATATAGCTTATGATACTTAATTCTGAAAGAATTATATCCAATTCTTTCTATTTGACAATATTTTGTTTCCACAGGTTCAGGGCAAAAGCAGAGCTTCACTCTATAGCAGTCCACATTTTCAGATGGTTCAACATCAGCCTGCTAATAGTTATGGGAGTGTAGGAAGCCATGGGAGTTATAATGATAGTATTGGGCTTGGAAGCAGTTATGGAAGTTATGGAGAAAGCAGTAACATGTTTGCTTACTATTCACCTATTGGTCCATCTGGTATGAACATGCACAATCAGGGCAGTATGTCAATGCTTGGCAATAGTCCTGATGCTAGGAGAAGAGTTAAATACCAACCTGGGAATGGGTTGGGCATAAGTCCATCAGCTGGAAATTTTGCTCCCCTGCCCCTTGGTGCCAGCCCATCTCAATTTACACCACCAAGTTCCTATAGTCAGGTTTCGGTTGTTTCTCCAGGACACTTTGGACCAACATCTCCTGCAAGAGGAACTTCTCACGGATCACCTTTAGGCAAGACAGCTGCAGTTAGCCAGTTTAATAGAAGAAAAAATTGGGGACATTCTGGAAGTCCTCAAACTCAAGAAACAACATTTTCTTCACATAGGCAAAGTCAATATCCTGACAGCGCAAGCCATACTGAGGGAACATCACAACCTCTTGGCAGTTCGCCATCATACCTACAGTCAAATTGTATTCCTGGAAACCGGAAACAGCGAGGAAGTGGAGGATTATCTGCTAATCCGAACATTTCATGTTTGATTAAGCCCGGTGCTAATTTGAACTCACAATCAACAGAATTGGGTCATGACAATTCAGAGACAGGCATTTCACTGCCTGATCCTGGCGATTGGGACCCTAATTACAGGTACCCTATTGGCTCCCAAACAGCTTAATTGTCATTCATTATTTTTTAATTAAAATTGACATCTTGGATTCTTCTTCTGTATCTAATGCAACATTAATTTTTCTTCATATGACTATTATGCCTATGAGTTGAATATTTTGTTTTTTACAACATGCAAAAGATTAAAAGAGTAGAGGATCAACATGGAGCATTTAACAAAGGGGGTATATGAATAGTTAATGGAAATAGAGATAGAATGAAGAGGAATCTGGATTAGGGGAGGGGGCAAGAAAAACTCAACTACAATGTCATAGCCTTTCACCAAAGATCAAACGAGGGCTTAGTTTTGTAATAACATTGTGCAGACATTATTACATAACATTAAACAAGATTGAATATTTGATCTAAGTTTGGCAGAATAAGTAAGAATGTTATCCATGTGAGCAACATTTATTAGTGTTTCCTGACCCAAATAAAAAATTCACATAATGTGTAATTAGTGTTGTTTTTTTTTATTTTTTAATTGAAATATGGATATCAAATTAGTTGGCTTGAATCCGAGATATGCAATTTAGAAAAAACAAAATACTAACAAAATACATAAAACAAAAGATATGAAAATAAGGTGGCTTGAATCCCAGATATGTACTTCAGAAAAACAAAATACTAACAAAATATATAAAACAAATGGTTAAAAAAAGGAAAACAAAACTGAATACACTGGTGAAAAGATAATTGTGGTTTCCTAGATGGAATTGCACGAGACTTGAATCTGTCTGTGGAGAACTTCAGCTGATTTTGGCCGCTGATAGTCATGAAGCAGACTTAATTATGGGATTCAATCTTCTAGTAGTCATTCCCTGAAGTTAACTAGTAACAGGACATTTGATGATATTTATGTTCTCATCACTAAATTTAATTTCATTCCAGTGATGAATTACTTCTTCAAGAGGATGGTTCTGATGAAAGCGGTTTGGCAAATGAGTTTGGCAGAAGTGTAAATCTTGGATCTACTGAAACATGGGCTGGATTTGGAAGGTTCAACCATGTATCCAGCTCAAACACTCCAATAATCATGCAAAGGTGGTTTGTTTGCTGTTAATTTGTTATCATTTTGCTTTACTTTTTCCATGGTTGAAGTGCTTTTATATTTGTGCTTACCTTAGCTGTAGCTTGGGTTGATTCATTTCTCATCCGATTAAGATTGGCAGATGTAACTCCATATGATATGCTTTTAAAATAGGGAAACTAGTTTCCCTTTACAAAGAATTTAAGTATGTGATTTTGAGCAAAAAGTTATGTTGGTAAACTCTTGTGGCTGTAAAATTGTGGGAACGTTGACAGTATTGCAATTTATGTTCTTTTTCTTTGTTTAACTTAATGAGGAATTAAAATCCTTGCAATATTTTCCTTCCCTTATAATTTGAATATCGTTGTTTTACTATCATTGATCCTTTGTCACTGTCATTAATTTGTGCTTCAGACTAAATGGACCTAGTCAATCGTTTACTAATGTCGAGATGGGTAGCCTTCCAACGCATGATCTTCAAGCAGCATACGTACCCTCTCTGTCTAAGCAGTTTCATCTCATGCCTCATATTTTACATAATTCTCCAAGCCGTTTTGGACACCAATCTGTTCAAAGATATACACATGGTAGACCCCCCCAGGGTGCTGATTGGAATCAAATTAAAATTCAGGCACCTTCTGGTTTCGGCAGTGTGGGACCTCGTTCTCCTAGAAGTAACTCATTCACCAACAGTATGACATGGGGTATATCATCTTTGCCTAATTTTACTGTCTTTCTCTCTTTTCTATGTTATTTGGATTATTAATTTCTTTTCAAATTCTTTATCCAATCAACATATTTTGTAATAAAGCATTTCAAATTCTCTAAATATAAATTAACTTCTAAAATTCTTTCATCCAAACATGCTATTAAATGACCTTAACCCAGGCACAAGGAATCACTCAAATACTGAAGTTTTTTTCTTTGGTACCTATATCCTGATTAGTTGACAAACTTTATTACTTTTTTATTTTTACTTGGTGAACATCAAATGGTTATTGTGAGAATCAATAATAAATAAAAATGTGAACGTAATGTGATACTGTTATAAATAAAAGGAAACTCGTGGTAACATGGAAGCTCGGCTGGGGATCTTCATCCACTTCCACTTCTGTTTTCTGGTTTTTGTCAAAATTAACTATTAATTTACCAAAAAGAAAAAGAAAACCATTATGATGTATATCAATCTAACTTGGGCGGTATATATTGTAGGGCGCAGAATGGATCCTCCGGTATCAAGCATGCCTCCGACATCCCGAACAAGAAAAGATTATGCAAGGATAGACTAGCAGTCCGATTCAATGGTTCAGCTTGTTTTTAATTTTTTTTATCCGGGGAGAGGGAGGTTTTGGGGGGGGGGGCGCGGGGGTC
>Ga0209700_104935_pt1 | contig 23277 bp, 11 predicted proteins | sample SiratroredBW_FD_187528 | JGI IMG/M metagenome (GOLD analysis project Ga0209700, IMG submission 187528) | Root nodule microbial communities of legume samples collected from California, USA - Siratro red BW (SPAdes) (version 2) | ecosystem: Host-associated > Plants > Roots > Nodule | place: USA... | reverse complement strand
TTCAATGCACGAGTCTTCCGGAAGTAGAGTCAAGTTTATAGTGTGTCAGTGTCTTATATTGTGATGGTGCATGTAACTGAATGAAAGACTTGAGTGGTGTTAATATTTGTGTTTGAATTGAAATACTCAAGTATTATTAAAATTTTGGTTAGCTTACCCTTTGTTTTGTTGTACTTGTGTTTTGATATCTGTTTGCAATGATCGTGTTTTTGGCACGGGAGCAGATGGTGTTGCAGATGGATCTGTGGAGGATCATTTGGAATGACTGGTGCTTTTAGGCATAAGCTAAATTTGAAAAATAATTTGGAGATAATTTGTAATTATGTTTTAGTAGAATTCTGAAGGTAGAATTTTTAAATACTTTAATTTAAAGGATTATTGTATGTTGATGAATTTTAATGATGATTAGTAGAATGTTTAGTTTTATGCATGTTATTTTGGGGTGTTACAAAATCTCTGATCTACTAAATGTCCACTAAAAAACGAAAGGTGGCATATTTATCAACAAAAACTAATTAAATTCTAAATAAATGTACAAATTTAATTAAAATTTAATATAAAATAATATTCACTTATTTTCTCATCATTTATTTACTTTTATTTCCTTATTTTGTACTCTAAGCTTACTCACCTATTACACAAACACTTGGTACCCTCTCACCCAACTATATTCCTTGATTCATCGAAAATATGTTTTAAATTAATTGAGCATGCATTTTTAATTAAAAAAAACCCATGTGTATTATTTTACCTAGAAACAAGTTGCATGAACTATTTGCACACACATTAGATAATATATAAACACATATATATATATATATAATAGATATAATAATTTTATTATTTTTATTGAAATTGTGAATCAAAAACTATTTTACTTTAATTTTTAAAAATTAAAGAAATCTTCACGTTCCGCTATGGAATACGAATTTGGTACCCTTTATCTAAAATATATTTTTTTAAATATAGAAACAATACTTTTAACAAAATTCTTTCAGCACTCTCAAATTAACTGATAGTTCATCCAATACTAATAAGTTAGAAAAAGTGACCTAATAGTAAAAAAATAATATCTTCATTTTCAACGTTTTAATTAGATTGTTAAAACCGGTAATTTTAAAATATTAAAAACTAAGCATCTTCATTTAAAGTATGAAATAAAACTGTATTTAAAAAAAAAAATGCATGGTAAGATTACACTATCCAACATAGAACTCCCAATTATAAATTTAAATGAAAAAACTTCTTATAAGTTGGAGAAGTTGTTGTAACATTCAGAAGTGAAAAATTTAAAATCAGGAGTGCGGCTTAAACAAAGTATATAAGCTAAATAAAGTCTGGGCTAAATTCTCTACCACCAATTTTAATTCCGGAATGTTATTTTTGGAAGAAAATTTAAATTTAATTTTAGATTTAATGCTTTAAAAATAATGATGCAATCTAATTCCAGACTCAAAATTAAAATATCAAAATATTTTTAAAAATACATGTTTTAAATTTTGTGCATTATAAATTTTAATTGTAATAAATATATGGGTATATTTTTTATGAAATATAATCATAATTATATGGAAATAAATATTTATTTTGAGGAATATTTTAGTTAGAAAGACAATAAAAAACAACACAATCATAATAATTCATTCTATCTAGTGTATTGGGCCTCCCATGTGTATAGTTTATGGACTTTCAAACTGGACTGCACCTACAAGCTTTCTTGAGATACTTCTAAGTTTTTAAAGGTGTTAAAGACATTTATGCTTCTGTGTTTATTTGTTAAACAATATAACAATTCTGAATGGGGGGTGTATCGGAAGTTAATTTGGGGATGAATTTATTTTTGTGAAAAAATAGTTACCCGTTATTCCGGGAAAGATCTGAGATTGGCTTCAGAACAATCCATTTCGTAATTATTTTTTTACGAAAATAAATTTTCTCTCAAATTGCAAAATCACCGTCAAATTGCAGAAATAATTTCAAATTAATTACAAAACCTTTAATAAATTATTCTTATCTCATACAGTTGACAAGTTGATGAACAACTAAAGTAATACAATGGTGACAACGACAAACGGGATAACTTTTTTTGAAGGTGGGAGAGTGTATATGATTTTAAAAGATTATAACTGTCTGCATAATAATAAAATATGAAGGACAGTTTTGAAAGTTTAAAAAATTTTAAAAGTGTCTTAAGAAATCCTTGGAGGTACAGAAAAAAACCGTCTTCAAACTGTAATACCTTTATTTAGTTCCATATATGATAAAAAAACTACTAATTTCTGAAATTAATTACTTTCTGCACCTCCATTTTTAACCTCCACCCTCATAATTGGTTGAAATGACTGAAATATTCTGTATGTTTCTTTCTCGGTGTACACACTACCACTACCATGTCCCAAAAGAAGAAAAAGGAGAATGTTGAAAATAAAAATATATTTTATGTGTTTCAGAATTTTATTCTAAAAATCTTATCCTAATATAAGAAACATGTTTAATAATATATTTTATAACTTTTGAAAGGTAATTTAAAAAAAAATCAGAACAAATAATCCGGAAATTATTTTAAAATAGTAAAATAATCATGTTTACGGAGGTACATGTTCAAATTGAAGGCTGGATAAAGCATTTGTCATCTCTAAATCCCAATATAAGACTTTTTCACTTTTTTTAGTTTGTGCTTTCAAACTTATGTTCCATTTTTGTGAGTTTTGGTGTTTTACTGTCCCAGATTTGGTATTATTAGATACTTCAAATTTTAATTTATATAGTTAGGAGGTAAACAGAAAATATTAAATAAAAAGAAAAAATACTTCAAGTGTACCCCTACACTTTTCATATTGGTACATGTCTGTTCTCTTTTCCAATTAAATAAGATAAAATGAATTATTTTCTTAAGCTCCTACTATTCAACTCATTAAAGATTGAAAACTGATCACAGTATCTGTTGAATTTACAACTCAACCTTAAGTTCTTAATGGATCATCCTAGAGAGACTAGACTGAAACTTCTTTTTTCTAGTAGGTTACACAATTTTCGTACAAGTTCAATTTAGTGACTTGTGCTTTTGGTTTTGCAATTGTAATATGCCAAACAACAATGGAATCACTAACTAATAGAGACTACAAATTTAAGAAATGCGACAGTGCACACTAACAATAGGGTAGGGGGACAAACTATAGTTGGAGAGTAACTGGCCCTTCCATCACTAACCACATTAACATTACCTCTTTTTGCTAAATGCAAATTACTATGTAATTTAAATTAAACACTCAATTCAACTGCTCTAACACATGTCTGACATTATAGGTTTGTCTGTCTTATTGTCCTGACCTGACACTTTATTTGACCATAGTAGGTCCTTGCAGTGCAACTTGCAAGGGACAAGGCAGAAAAATGGAGGCAAAAGACAAGCTTAGTAAAAACCCCAAATATTATTCATTTGTTGAAATGGAACAATTTATCTAATTCAGAATTTACTATTACATTGCACTAATATATCTACTAATAATGAACCAGAAAATGTTGTGCACGTTTATATATTTTTTTTTGTGTAGCATTATACCTTGGTTAAACAGGCTCTGATTTGATTATTGGTGGTACAGGCCACAGCTGGTGCAGAGCACTGCAGGTGCAGGCTAAGTATAGTTCATCTGTGTGGACCTATGAGCCTTTTTCTCTAACATTTTCCATCAATCATGTTACTTTTCTTGTTCAAGTTCGTACACATACCCTTGTGATGTGAATGTGTATTAATTTGTGTCACTTGTTCTTACAAGTCCCTGAAATGTTTCATTAATCAGAATTCAATTTTGCAGGAAGCAATAACATGAAATTGACTAAACAAGTAACCCTGAATCAGGAATTGAACCTTGAAGACACTGTTAAAACACAGCAAAACACTGCTTTTTTCTTCCTCATCCGTAACAATGATGCACGAATGAAGTTATATTTTATTCGGTGTTGCACTTTGTTTATTCAATCTCAGAAAAATAAATGAAACATATGAAACTCGTGCCAATATAAAATTATCTAATCAAGCTTTCAGAACAGTCTCGCTCATCTCAGGAACTGGTCATGTTGAATTCTCTCTCCCATCAAGACACTGTTTTAGTCAATCTAATTAAATAGTATTATAAAAATAGTTCTTATCAGAAAGATATCAAAATATTTAGAATCATTTTATTCTTTCAATGTATTCTAATATTCTTGTTCTTGTAGTTTAAAAGTTATTCTTTTTTCTTTTTTCACTTTTTATAATTTGAATAATACATTATATTTAATTAAAATTTAGTTACATCCTTTTTTTTTTTTACGTGCTCACTCTCTGGTTGGTTCTCTCTTTTCCGGACTGTTTTTTCTTTTAAGTTCTTTATATCAGTATTTATCAAATAATATTGTTGCTCATCATTACACAAAAGCATTGATTAAATCAATGTTTTAATGCAGAGATAGACATTTGTTATGACAAGAACATGCAAATGTTTAGATTTTTTTATAATATTTGAAATTTTTACGCAAATGTATAAAGCATTTCTTGTGATTTTATTGAGGCCTAATTATGATTTTGTTCTCTTTGCTAATTAGGATTTCTAAAATACATTATATATTAAATGTCAATAAAACATGCCTACAATATATATTAATGATTATTAAATAAAACTTAAAATATATTAAGAATAATTAAAATATCTTTTAAAAGTAATAATATTATTTACAAGAATAGTAAAAAATATATAAATACAATTAAACCAAATAAAAATAAAATAAAACATAATTATTAAAGGACAATAATAAATATCCACCACTCACAGCAACAATACCTGGCAAATTCCTTTAAGTAGGATATTCCACTTTACTCATAGTTCATTGTTTTATTATTTTTCCATCTAAGTGATTAAGTAACTTTATTGCTCATCTTCTTAACAAATTTATTAAGTCCATTTTAATTCATCAGTGTTTCACTTTGTTAACTGCATTTCAACCAAATTAAGAAATTAAAGTTACATTCAAAATATTAATGTATTCTTATTTATTTATTCCAATAAATTTCTCTTTATAAACCATCATAATATATGGTCACAAAAATATCACCAATAAAAAAAATATTCTTCATTAAGAATATCATATTATCTCATTATATATTTAATTTTATAGATAATTCATGAATTTACAAACACACACTCAAGTCCACACACACAATATACATATATATATATACACTGATGATTATTGAATAAAACTTAACATATATTGAAAACAATTACAATGTCATTTAGGTGTAGAAATACTATTTATAAAAATAATTTTAGATGTAGTAATACTATTTATAAAAATTATGAAAAAATATAAATGCAGTTAAATGAAATGAAGTAATAAAACATGTCAACACACATACACACGTTTACACACAGATATCAACTCTCACACCCACACACGTACGCATGCACACATATATAAAAAAATATAATATTCGATGTTCATAACATGTTTAAATAAATATTTTAAATAATAAACCATTTGTTAAAACGTGAGCTATCATAAGATTTATACTAATATATTTTATTGACGTTATTTGTTTTAAACTTTCTTTTTCATGATATAGTACTTTAACTTTATATATTTAATACCTTTGTCATTCTTAGATGAAAACATTGTTGTAGAGTTATCACAAGCTTAACAATATTGTCAGACAAATCCAAACTTAGAGTTTTTATTATTTAAGCAACTACTTATTGAGAAGTTAAAAACTAAAACTAGATAAGTTCTGAAAGTTCTTCCGAAAATTTCCCTCAACAAAATCTAATCTACCAAGCATGATTCAAATATCCAAAAACAAATTATTTTGCATATAAACTTGTATAAAAACCAATTAAATCTTAAAACATATACATCATATGAACAATAATTAGTCTAATACTATTTTAAACAAAATTTAATAACAATCCAAAACAACATTACATTCTAAATCTAATTCAAAATTCAAATAAAAATATATGTAGTTGATTAGTTTCTTACAATGAAAAAAAACCTAAAACAAATAAAGTTATCTAATATATGAGTAGAAATTCTAAAACTCTAACATATATTAATAACTCCCTCTATTCATACTTCTACACTTTTATTTTGCCAACTCATTACAAAATCTGTTATATAACTTTTTAATAAAAAAAGTTAAAATCAACTATATAAAAACAAGAATTTATTGTGATCAAAAGTATGGTGGACTTATTTAAATTTATTGACTCTTATACGAAGATAAAAGTATGGTGTAATACTTTAAAAGAAAATAAAATTAATGAAAAATTTAAAAAATTATACGAAGATTTAATTATAAACTTTTTTTCAAAATACTATTAAAAAAAAGTTAAAACAACGACAGACTATTATCAACAAAATTTTATCCGTTGATAAAATATCATTACATTTTATTGACAAATACTATATGTCACTAATTATCAACAGATTTACGGAAGAATTTATTAACGAATTTAAATTAGTCTGTAATTAATATTTATTGATTTCTATAATATAATTAATATTTTTAATTTATTGACGGATTTATCGACGGATTCAAAAATTTGTCGGTAAATTTAGATACAACCGATTTACTAACTGATTTTAAGTGTTTTAATGGGATTTGCTTCGTCGGTAATTTTAGTCTGTAGTGTATTTTTTTATTAATTCTCTTACTTTAAAATCATATTTATAATATAAAGAATTCTTTTAAGTAAGGTGGACTGGTTTTGTAGTTGAAGTTGGTTATATGATCTCATAGCAAAAAATGTTGATGTTGCTTACTTCTTTCCACTGCTTAAATCGAGTTGGTGATCCAAGCATGCAAACACATCTATTAAGGCTATCATTTCAAAGCATTAAGTAAAGACTGATAAGTACGAGTCTCAATAAACAGTATCTTATAATAATCCAATATCTTAAAAATTTATTATCATTCCTATAAATAAAAGGATATGTTCTACAAGACTACTATCTTAAACTTTACTTATATTTATATTTTTACTGATTTGGTGAAACATCTTTTGCATGTACCACCAACTAATATACAAAACTAGTACTAGAAGATATAAACACAAAATCGGTCTCACCTTATAGATCAAACCTTTATCCATCACCCTTCATACCCAACCAGAAATACCTTACATTTTCGCTTTTATCCTTACTTTCTCTCATGTTTTTATTTGATTTTTAGATATAGTTTATCTGATTCTTACATTTCTGGTGTATTTTTAATTGTGATGTATTTTTAATTTTATCTGTGCATATTCAGCACACAAGAGAAAAAGTAATAGTACATACAAAAAAAAAATTAAGAATATATAAGAAGATAATATAATATAAACTAAATCAATAACGTTTAACATGTATAAAATCAAATTAAAATATTTGACAATGAATAAATTTATTATTTAACCTGTAATAAATTATGAGTGACTTGATAAATATATTCCAACTCATACAGACCGTATCCCGTGTCATAAGAAATGATGAAATATACTTAATTTTTATGTTGTTAATTGCATATCTGTACACAGAACACACATGTTCAACCATGTTGCCAGCATTAACTCATGTCTATAACTTTAATTAACAGACTCGTCCACAATTCCAGGAGAAGAGATGTTCTTGCTCAAAAATTGACACAGTCATTATCTTAAAAACTAGGGTTTATTCAAATACTTTACATTCCAAGTCACATATTAATTATTTCAAACATTTAACGTGCAACTAAACTCGACAACCATATCCTATCACAGTGAAGCACACATTAGACAGATGTAAGATAAATCAATTCCAAAATTATTTAAATTTAGGTCTACCAGATGACTTTCTTTGCAAACTTAAAGATATCTAGGTACAACACTGTTGAGCCATGCACCTAGGCTTAAATTATTATTATTATTATTATTATTATCTTTTAAATTGAAGGAAATTGATAAACATTATCATAAATAAATGTTTAGAGACAAACTCTAGCATAGAAGTCAAAGAAAGTCGGTTTCTGTGGCAATGTTTATGGTAATGGTTGAAAATGCTTTGCTGGCTCGATCGATTTCTGGTGCCCAAAACATGAGTTGTCTGTCATTTGTTTGAGTGGTAATAATAAAAAAAAAGTGGACATATAAATATTAAAATGATATAATAACCTTTGTGCAATGCCAAGAGCCAACTGAAATGTGTCGTCGTAACACTTCTTAGTTATTCAAATTTCGTTTTGGCATGTGATCCCGATTTGGAGGCTGAAATTGTCACCTAAATTTCACTTTCTACGACCATGACAGCCATAAACATATATATAATAGTATTTCGCTATTTTGGTACCTGAAATGCAACATATTTTCACGTTAGTTTCTGAAAATAAAAGAAAACGAAAATTTCGGTTATTTTTTAAACTTTGTAAAGTTAACTAATAAATTTTATTTTGATAAATAAACATGTGTTAACATTATCAAAGCAATATTTTTGTAATTTTGAAATAGTGTGATTTCTAGATTATATTTTTGGGTTTAAAATTTAAAATCCAATGTGACAATGCTCAATATAGTAATTTAAGATGGTAGTTTATAGTTTTGAAGATATTATTTTAAATTATTTAGTTACTTTTTAGATGACGGTGTAATATGGTAATTAAAACACAAAATCTAAATTTTTGTTTGAATTAGAAAGTGAAAAAATAAAAAATAAATTAGAAAAAAATGTTGTTTACATTAATGTTATGTTTGTTTACGTGTTTGTATTCTTTAAAAGGATAGAAAAAGAATGAATAGTTTTTATTTGGTTTTCTGGATGTGTGTAGAAAAATATAGAAGGAGGAGCATGCACCTGACACTTTTTCTATAGAGGAGATTGCAAGGATAAGGAAATCTAAATATATTATTTTTATTATATGATTTCAATTAAATTATTCATATTTTTTATTCTTTCTTTAATCCAAAAAAATTCTGTTTTCATTATATTCATTTTTTTTCTTTCTTTCTTTCTATACGTTTTCATTTTCTATTCTCTAATTAAAATAAAAAATAAATTAAATTTGATCCAGGTTATTGTGTTTCCACGCCAGAAATTTGTTGTAGATAAAATATAATTTTATTGATCCTCGTGAATTATTAAATGTGTACTTGATGATGAGCACTTTTCAGTTTCTTTTGATTTGATTTTTTGTTAGTATGTACCTAAGTGCTATGCAGAGGGTCCAGTTAAAAAAGAAAAGGATTTAGCCAGCTAAAGATCTTCCCAATTAATCCAGAGCATATTCACAGTTTTCCTTTGAATCCAATATTCATGAAACCAGTCTCTGTTTTACATATATGGTGGAGTCATGTTAATCACAAACCTTCAATGAATGCTCTTTGCCTCAATGGAGAATCTTTGCACGTTAAGATTCCAGTGCCTCTCCATAACATCAATCACTGTCACAGAAAAACCACTGCAAAAAGACTCAACATAAGTGCAACAAGGTTAACATCAAAATATTTTTTATGCTTTTGTTCTAATATGTTTGGTTTGAGTACTTATTTATGTTTCCGTTGAGTATTCAAATGGTTTAATTTTTTTGGTTGACATTATCCCGTCATTTTTTTATTTGTTTTTATGAGTTTAAAATATAAAGTATTGTGATTGTAAGATGACTTTTATGTCATCGTATACAGGAATTTGAATTATTATCACTGTTGATTAGGTGGTAGAGAAGGTCTTTTAATTAATATCTGACATGTTTTTTTTATGAAAATAATTAAATTATTTATATTTGATATTAAATTTAATATTATTTTGTATTAATTATGAAAGCTTACATCGTTTAACATGTGATGAAATAAATAAGATGATCCGATAAATTATCAGCCATATTACTCAATTAATACGAACAAATTAAATAATAATTACTCAATTGAAAACTAAAATGAAAATAAAATGCCCAACAGATTGAATGGAAATTATAAAAAACTTAAAATTTAATTAAATCTAATATTTATTATTAATTTATGGAACTGTCCCCTTGATGATCCATTTTGTGAACCACATAAAATATATAACTAACTTCTTATAAAACCACGAGCTTCATTTGTGCAATCGAAGGAAGAAGCCGATGCATGTACTGCCTCCTTATGAGCAGAGCATTGAAAGGAATCGATATCTTTTCACGTGATTACGCCAATATTCCAGCCCATGCGTCATGTGAGACAAAAACTCTATTATTTATCATTTATATCATTGCAATTTAATTTCGTTTCATTTAATTATTCCTCAGTATACAGCCCAATTAAAAAAAAATGGGTTCTATATAAATAAATAAAAAATAAGGAGGATAGGATAAACCATTAAACTATTGACAATACAGCTTGAATGAGTGATAGAATGCGAAGTGATGATTGGTGGAAATAGTATTTAATATACCTCTCCTTTGATTTTAGTAATCATATGTCGTGCTAGGTTCTACGTTAAAACGGGACATTATATATTAGCACATCATAAACCTCGTTAATTATTAGCGGAACGTAATATTCCCATTATTTTTATTTTCTTAATGCTAATGATCAGAATATTGCTGGCATGCCAATCATGTCGTTCCAAACCCAATTATTAAACAGTGTTCATCAAACCCCTTGTCCCAGCCACGCTTTTTTCTCTTTTCAAATATTCGATTGTCATTTCTCAACCTTTAAATCTAATCAATCTTTTTATCTTTTTCTTAAAATCTATTTCAAATAATTCCGCAACCCCTAAAGAAAAATGAATTAAAGGTGGAAAGATCGAGAAGGAAAAGGTTCTTTTTTATTATTTTCAAAAGATTATAAATTTGAATTTTTTGGATTAAGCGCTTTGAGATAGTTAATAATGATAACCTACCTAGCTGTCCGAATTGAAGCATTTGACCGTTGTAAAGTAGAAAGCATGGGTTAGAACTAGAAGAATGTATCGCTATCGTGAAAAAGAAGGAGCATTCTAGAAATTTCGAGGACCATGACATGGGTATAGTATCCGTTACTACGAACGACCGTGAAAAAAACGTTAAAAAGGAAGAATTAAAAAAAAAACCGTTACAGTGGAAACAACGGGTCCCGCGTGCAGGAGTGGGTCCCAGGGGCAGTGTTCACGGCAGAACCGCCAAGTGGTTTCGGACCATAACTTTGTGCGTGTTTGGGTTCCTTTTTCTTCTCCTTTTTTCCATGGCAAAAGAATAAAAAAAAGTTTGTGGCTGTGGGTCCACCACGTGTCACGAAGGTGTACGATAAGGGGTGTGGACACCCTCCCATGGGGTTGGCGTTTCGAAAAGGATCAAGCTATCTGTAGAAAGCAATGGGATGGTGACACGTGTGTAGGACGTCATTAACTGTGGGCTAGGAGAGAGTTTAGGTGGTTTTAACCCCGTGCTGCACACGGTTCTGTAATTTGGAGCAGGAGCAGAATGATGAAGACTGGTCGAGAGGGAGAAGACCAAGTTGCCATGCTCCACACTCAACTACCACTTTTTTTTTTCAATTAATTTCTATTTTCTGCTCAAATGTAATTAAATAAATAGCAGAAACTTTATCTAATATTAAAAAAATAAGTTTTAAGAACTTTGCTATGATTATCTACATGTATGCATAAATGATCAAAATACTCGTGATCATTTTAGTATATCTAAGTTTGGGTTTCATTCAGGAGAAAAATATGTGGAATTTAGAGAAGAAAACATGTTCATGGTGTAGTCGTACGATACATAAAAAACCAAAACTGTGCTATAAAACTATAAGAGAAGTATTGGATGAGTGTGATTAATTTTTTCGTCACAGCTTCTGAAACGCTTATTGTTATTGTGTATTTTGTCTCGTTAAAATTATACTTTTTCAACATTTTAAAAGTAAATCAAACATATAATGAATCATTTAATATATAGGAACCCTGTCAACATGTTTAAAGCAACAAAGTAAACGATGCGATCTCATGTCTCGCATTTAAGTTTTATTCATCGAATCTGAGTAAATTTAGATTCATCATCATAATAGTTAAAAAATATTATGTTGCCTTATTAAAACTATCGAGGAGCGTGGTAAAATGTCTAACATGTATAAAATGAACAAAATGTATATTAGATTTAGAAGTGTAATTTTAGGATGTCCAAAATAAGATTATGGGATGGAAAAAAGAATTCATTTATAATTTATAAATTTCATAAATACATACCTATTAGTAAAGGTAGTGAACTTTAATTTAACTGAGAAAAATTACTATTCACATCAATTATTATTCTCTATTATTATAATTAACTATGGACATTTAGATATTTAATTATTTAAAGATTTGATACTGAATAAATAATAATAATTAAGTTAGATTTAAATTTGATACAAAATATCTTATAACAAAAGTATAAATATAAGATAATAAAATATGAAAAATTTATTTTCTATTTGGACATTTAAAGATATGAAAAACCTCAACAGTTATAACAATAATAAAAAAGAAAATATACATTTAAGTGGATTTAAAAATTCCTCCTATTTGTTTATGTTATCAAAGATTTTTTTATTAGTGTTTAATAATTTTATTAAAATTTTTATTCAAAGCAATATTATTCAGGAAAAAAATGTATATGAAATATTTTAATCTCAAATTTTAAACGTTAAACGATGTAACTATATTTGAATTGTTTATTTCAATTGAAGTTGAAAGAGATAAAAGTGATATAAATATCTTTCTATAGTCAATTTTTAATCCTAAACTTGTTTATATTGTTAGAATTATCACATCTAGAATAATAATTAGTTGGATGCTCAATTGACTAGGACTATTCAAAACACTAATCAAGATCTAACTTTTGTTTAAAAACATGACATGTCATTGTATTTATTTGTCTGGGACAATGGAAGAAAATGAACATTTAGATTTTTTTTATTTATGTCTCACACATTTGAAAATGAATTGACATATAGTGAGATGATTTAATTGTATATACTTGTTTTTTTTTAAATAAAATTATACTCATTTATATATTTGATATATATGAGATTTGAATGTTATCCTTATTTTTAAAAGATAATTCGTTCAAATATTTATTATTATTTTTTAAATAGAAAACAAAGTAAATGAAACATAATATTATAAAATAATTAACATAGAAACACATATTTTTCTCTTTTGAATGTCAAATGATAATGAAAAAAATATAATTATATATTTTTTAAATGAAGTACTAAATATTTTTGAGAGTGTTTTGGAAATCAAACTAGAAATACAATAAATATGTAAATAATCATTCTCGTTCCTAAATTGATTTAAAAAAAACCAGTATTACTAATGCCTTTACTTGTGTATAGTCAATTCAAATATTATGTTAACATCATCATATATCAATAAATATAAATTTATTTGTCATTCTTACACACTTGTAACAAGCTCTAATGAAGGTTAATATGCTAATGCTAAATTTTGAAGACTAATATTATTATGATATCTAAGTTTTAAATTGATTTTAAGGAGAGTGATTTTAACGCCAAATTGCTCAAATTTAATAACTAAAATGTTTGAAAAAAAATCATAATTATGAATGGGTCAAAATAAGTCATAATCAATCTTTTGGGATAGATTAAATAGGTAAGTCATAATTGAGTCATGATATTTAGGTTACTAGGCACTTGAGTAAAAAAAAAAAAGCATTACATCCTAATTATGAACTATAATTTTTGTATCTAATACCATACCTTCAGTAAAATAATTAGTATCAAAGCAATGTTATAAGTTATCTCCAGTAGGATAATTATTTAAAAGAAAAATATGTTACAAGTTGTATAATTATCTTACTGTATAAACCAAATAAGTTAAGTCATGATCAAATTGTGATATTGTGACCCATTCATAAAATTAGATCATATAAAATATAATATTTTTTCATGTGTTTAAATATGAGTGTTTTACTTGTAACTTTTATTGTCTTAATTTTAAATTACAAAAATACGTATCTTTATAACACACAAATAAGACTAACCTTGTAATTTAAATAAATATTAAAAAATATATCAAGTGTCAATTAAATTGGTACTAATTTAAACAAATATTAAAAACATAATATTAGCATTATATAACTCTAATTTAAATAAATATTAGAAGTAAATTGAAGGATGTCAATTTAATTAATATTGATTTAAATAAATATAAAATTCAAATAAAATAAAATTAGTGTTAGTTACATGAATATTAACTTTAATATATTTGTTTGTATCAATCACGTAATTGAGTTATTTGTTAATATTTTTTTAGCGGGAGAAACATCATTTATGGAAAGTTGAATAAACCATTAAGAAGACAATCAAGCTTATTGCACTAAATATGTAAATGTCAATGGAAGAAGGCATCTATGACTCTAATACCACGATGGAAGACAGATAACAAAAATAAGAATGGTTAAATAGGTGAAACTCAATTGATTAATGGCTTTGGAACCTCTTTACTCAAATTGCAAGCTACATGAAGGAAAGTAAAAAAACATTTGAAAATTGCACAACCACCACAGAAGACAAAAGAAGCCTACAATTTATATATAACTTAAACAACTAATTATGACAACTAATTACACAATTAACAGATTAAAACATAGTCATTGAACAATGATCATATTTCCCTTAATTAGTCCACCTTCAATTAATTATTCATTTACAATTAATAGTTTGGCATGACTTCCACAACCTACTCCACCAGAAGTTGTTTTACTTTACAAGAGCAAATTTTCTCCCTCGGTACGTCAACCCATAATTAAATTCATAGGTTTGGTATTTGCTACGAGGTGGTAGATATATCCAAGCACATATAGATTCCTAGAGGTATTTTTCGGGAACAAAAACTAGTTTCCATATGTATAAACATATCAGAAATTTCACCTCACAGTAATTCACAAATAATATATTAAAAACTGTCAGAAAGTGTGAATTATGAACATTGGTTTTTAACTAATTATGCTTCTTATCCATTGACAGATAATTATAAATGTAATTAATGATAAAAGTAATAGCTCGCGTGTTAAGCCAGCGGGTCAGAAGCTGAAGCTTGATTATTCAAAATGGATTAGTTTTCAGTTTTACTTACATAATTAAATTATTCAAAATTAGACACTTAATAAGTTAACCATGGTTTATGCAAATGAGGATCAATGTCTTCGGAATTTTTTCAACTAAAGGGGTGCTTTGGCGTAAAACATCAGTGCAACAAAAATTGCCAACTAAGGTATATGGATCAAGTCGTTTTACCTTAAAAGGGGGGAATTTCATAACTCAAAACCCTACGTTTTTTTTACTCTAGTTTTCCCCTTAACATCCTTAGACGCAGAAAAAGGAATACCACGAAGGAATGTCTTACCTTAAAAAACAATAAACGGTGAAATAAACTTAAAGTCCACGATCTTTCTATGTTTATCGCAATCAATTCAAAGTTTAATATATACATCGAAGTATAAGTTATTATTATTATTAATATATATATATATATATATATATATATATATATATATATATATATATATATATATATATATATATATATATATATATATATATATATATATATGTATGTATGTGCTTATAAATTCAGAGAATAAAAAACAAAAACTTTATCATGTGCGTCAAATATTTATAATAATTAGTTGGAATTGAATGACAATGTTTGCCACGCGCTTGAAATTCTAAAATAATTTAAAACGTAGTAAAACTCAAAACAATATAATTTCCGACAATAATTTCCCGGTCGTTTTTTTATTTTTTATATCAAAATAGTTAAAAATAAATGACATTAATTTGCAAAGAAATTAAATGCTTATTAGATTTTTTTTCCTGGAAAAAGGATGGTCAATAGAAGTCGTATAATAAATATAAAACATAGTATCCCCGCATGTGGGTAGTTAGTGTAAAATTATTTTTACCCAAAACATAGAGTGTAGCCACTGGAAGTTTGAATGATAAAGGGACTATGAAGGTGTCTAGGTAGGAGGGGCACCTAAATTCAAATATATGAATTTGATGACGAAAACTACTCTTCTAAAAGGTAATTTGTATTTGGTTATGAAAAAAATAAGACATTTCATTTAGAAAAAAAAAAAAAACTATAAATTAACTTGAAACCCTACTTTATGATAAAGTTTATAATAATCGGATGGTTAGACAAATTTAGATGTTCTAAAAAATTATGTAACTTTTTAGTATATTATTTGTCTTTCATGTAACTTGTGTATTTTTCATCAATTTTTTATTTTGCACTTCACTCTAAATGATTAATGATATAATTGAAAAGGTATCCGTTGGTATTGGCAATTAGTTGTACCATCTTTTCCTTTGAATTTCTAAATCAAAATTTATTTAAAAACAAATTACAAAAATTGTCAAGTGAATTGTTATTAGGTTTTTCACTTAAAAAAGTCAAGCCAAGTATACACGAAAACATGTACCCCCATTTTGGGATAGTTGGTGCAAAGATATTTTTATGCAAAATATAACTTGGAGCCATTGGAATTAGTTTCAACGGTAAAACATCATGTGGGGGACCTAAATTAATCTCTTTTATTAATCTTAAAACAATGTTTTGCACACAAATTTTAATTATTAAATATTTTATTTCAAGACTACTATATTGACAAAGAATTTATAGTTTTACAACACATCCAGATAAATAACTAAAATGAACATGGACAGTTAATTTTTTTCATTGCATTGTCAACTAATAAAAAGCCATAATAACTTTTAAGATTGATATTGTAAAAATTAATGTACTTACAAGTTAACTTAAATGTCAACGTGTGATTAAATATGACATTAAAAAACTTTAAACTATCAAGGCGTTGATAAAATACCGCTTCTAAAATATCAAAGATAATATTTAATTTTTAAATCTATCGATAAATTAACAATTTTATTATCTAATTCATGATTTAACATTTGAAAGTAATTATTAAAAGTTTAATAATTAAATCGAGATAAAATTATAATTGAATCCACAATGATTAAATTATATTATTTCATTTTTTTTAATGTTATATACTAAACAATACAAAAATCAACATAAAATTAAAAATCAAACTTTCTTAAGAAAGTCATTACTCGTAATTCATAAAATGTAGCGTTCAAAATATGTCATAATATGTAAATATAGTATTCAATGAGATAATATTCATTGTCATATTATTGCATTTAGATTGTTTCACTAATTATATTTTTAGATTTTTCTTAATTATGTTTATCCAGATATTGCGTTTAAGGCAATTATTATCACTTAACTCCATCCTGAGAGTTGATTAACGATGATATGTTTTGGTTTACACGTTTTATTTTTAATTATATCCTTCTACTATTTTATTTGTAACTCTTCAATTTTTTTATACCAGGTATCTTTATTCTTTATTTTTCTATAAATAAAATAGTTACAATGAGAACAACTTGATTAACATTCCAAATTGGATTAAAAACCCAAGTTTACGTCCGCATGTGAAATTACTAAGCAAGAGTAAGAATCATATAATTTTATGTTGAAATCTGAATAACTAGCAAACATGTGTAACAAACATAAGAGGACAACATAAAACACAAAACAACTTGCGATAATAAGGAGGAAAGGGTAGAAAAATGTACAAGTTGTAGAAGTTTGAAGAAAGTGTGAAAAAAACCCGTGATTGCAAAGCAAGTGCCAACCGTTATACTGAAATGTAGATTCTGAAGAGACGAAAAATGACAAAAACAAGAGAAATAAAAAAAAATGGAAATGAAAAGGAAGGGAGTGGCGTAGGGGTGGTGTGGTGTGGCAAAGTGAAGGGTCGGTGAAATGAAAGCTAAAAGCCTAACACCAAACCAAACCAAACCCTTGTTTTTTCTTTTCTTCCATTTTTTAAAAAAAATTTGTACTGTATGCCATTCCTGCCAAATTGGACAGATCACATTAACACCAAAATAGAAGAGTTTTTAGATAAAAAAGAAAAAGAAAAAATGGTATAATCCTGAGGGTGCACCAGCATATATACCCCTTCTCTTCTAACTCTCTTCCACACTTTCCCATTACCAAAGTCTCTTCCTTTCTTGGCTCTTTGCCTTCTCTGACAACCTAGGTTCCTGTTTCAGCGTGTTGTGGCAAGAGGGTAGTGGTAGCATCCTTGTTATCCTATGGCCAAAGACGTTGAGGTTACCGAGCGTGGCTCCTTCTCTGGGAAGGACTACCATGACCCTCCTCCTGCACCCCTCATTGATGCTGAGGAGCTAACCAAGTGGTCCTTTTACAGGGCTCTCATTGCTGAGTTCATTGCCACTTTGCTTTTCCTCTACATTACTGTGCTCACAGTCATAGGGTACAAGCACCAGAGTGACCTCAAGGACCATGGTGATGCCTGTGGTGGGGTTGGCATTCTTGGCATTGCATGGGCCTTCGGTGGCATGATCTTCATCCTTGTATACTGCACTGCTGGGATATCAGGTTCTTTTCTTGTCCTTTCCCTAGATCCTTTCGCTCTAAACACAAAAAAAAAGATTATCTTGTTATTTGTCATGTTCGCTCCATGTTTTGCAAGTTCTCATTATTTTTTACCTTTTCACACTTTCCCGTGTTGGCTGTCTGAAGAAACTGTTTGTTTGTAGAGGATTTCTTGTTGTTTTGAATTTTTCCGTTCCTTCGCTTCCAGGCATAGGAACTTGCTCTGTTTGAGCCCTGCTTATTCATAAGTGTTCTTAAAAAAAAGGGGATTTAGTACTTTTTTTTTTCTTTTTTTGCTCGTGTTGCTATTTTTTTTTCTAGCAATTGTTTGTTCAGGATTACCATGTAAGTTTGAGCTCTGATGGACGAAGGTTTTGTTGATGTGGTTTTGCAGGGGGTCACATTAACCCAGCGGTAACATTTGGGCTGTTTTTGGCCCGCAAGGTGTCTTTGATCCGAGCTATCATGTACATGGTGGCTCAGTGCTTGGGAGCTATCTGTGGAGTTGGGTTGGTCAAGGCCTTCCAAAAGTCTTACTACAACAGGTATGGTGGTGGGGCTAATTCCCTGGCTGATGGGTACAGCACGGGTACTGGATTGGGTGCTGAGATCATTGGCACCTTTGTTTTGGTCTACACTGTCTTCTCTGCCACTGATCCCAAGAGGAATGCCAGAGATTCCCATGTGCCGGTACCTCTCAATCATTTTTCTTATTATTAGTTTCTGTTTATGATCCTGTGGCCTTGTTTTAATTGTATGTATGAACAATATATCAACTGTTGAACACGAAATTTGGCCTTGTTTTAATTGTATGTATGAATAATATATCAACTGTGGAACATGAAATCGCTTCTTGAGTCCTGTTTGAAGGGAGAATTATGTTAATGCTCTAAAATAAAAAAGTTCTATCTGGTTAGAATTTAGTCTTTTCTTAGACTATGGTGAGTAGTCTTTAAGACAGTGATTTCGAATTGCGTCTTGTCAAAGGTAAAGAAAATACTGTGCATCAAAACTCGGCCTATTTATTAGGCATTACGTGTTTCAGTGTTGAATTATATAACTTTTTCCTCAGTTTTCTTGCTTTGCTTGTTGTAGCCAGCTTATTTGGTTGTTTGTTTTCCAAAATTGAAAGCGGCAAATTTAATTTGAGTGAATACATCCTCTTTGATTTGGCTAGGCATCCTAGGGTGGTGAAACTATCACTTTCCAACACCAAATTTTTCAAACGAAATGATTATTTTGAAGAAGTGGAATAGTAGCGTGCGTTTGTGGAACTTGGGTCCCCTGTGCCTTTGTACAAGAGTTTGTGGTGGTGGTGGTTGAATCTCATGCCCCGCACATGATTCACTTTGTTCCAGTTTTGAGAAAAGTGGATTCTACTTTGTTCCTTGAAAAGCAAACCGCATCCATGTTATCTAACAGTGAAGGCTTGGAGTGTCTTCAGTTTAAGATAAAAGTGTTCATAATTGTGTCTCTGATGCTTGTGTCATTTTCCCAAGGCTGGCACTTCTATTGGAATGTCCAGCCACAACCCAATTTATCAATTATAAGCTTGAGTTCCCTAATAAATTGCCTTTTACAGATTATTCTTATCAAATAGGATGAAATATTGGTTTCACATGTTAGCATGGCCCATCTGTCACAACTCAATTGTCCATTGTTTTATCACACTACCAAATTCTTTTTTTCTGATAATTTGGATTCACGTGTTTGGAATAACTTACCATCAACTATGTCTACTTTAAGTCATTCACATAAGATTCTTATTATGCATTATTCTGTATCAGGTTTTGGCTCCACTTCCCATTGGATTTGCTGTGTTCATGGTTCACTTGGCCACCATCCCAGTCACTGGCACCGGCATCAACCCTGCTAGGAGTCTTGGAGCTGCTGTTATCTACAACCAAGATAAGCCCTGGGATGACCATGTTAGTATATTGCTTTTGTCATTACTTTCTCAAAGAAATAATTTATAAAGCTACAAGCTTTATCTGATATATTGTTCCCTTGTGTCTGGCCAGTGGATCTTTTGGGTAGGACCATTTATTGGGGCAGCCATTGCAGCTTTCTACCACCAATTCATCTTGAGAGCCGGTGCAGTTAAGGCCCTTGGATCATTCAGGAGTAACCCCCATGTTTGAGTTGTCTTTCTCTTCATGATGGCTCTTTTGGAAAGAAGATAATTGGAGAGATGGAGTTCATATTGCCAGTTTAATAATGGGAAATGCTTTTGGCTTCTATTTGCAACGTTTCTTTAACCCTCTCAATTATGTCTTCAAGATTGTGGATAAGTGTAGATTAAAGTCTCTTTCATGACAGGGGGAGCCTTTTGCACTTTCCTCTGTGTTGCCTTTAGTGTGTCATTTTTCTTTTTAAGTTATTCTCTTCTGTCACTTTGTACTCGTATATATTTATGGCAAAAAAATAATTTTACCTACTATAACCTTCTTACCTAACATACTAACAAAGACACTAACATTATGGCTAAATCTGCATACCAATACAGTTTTAAGAAAAGTTAATATTGTTTATGAAAAAATATGACAAGTGTTACCTCTGTAACTGCTAAAAAACTACTACTTTATCTAAACTGTATTGTAATTTCGAAAAATGCTTCTGTAAGTGGTGAGCATGTTGCTTTTTCTGAAAAGAAAACCTTGGTGCTTAGTCTACTCATGAATAATCTCAGCATCTTAATACATATCCAATCGTTTTCCTGCTCACTAATTCTAAGACTTTTAAATATTGGAACTAGCGAATGCTGGAATCTTATGACCAGCCTTTGAAAATCTATTGCCACATCACACACTGCTGTAATGTGATTTTTTTTTTCTTTTTAGGAAAAATATAAGAATATTAGGTATAAGAATATTAGGCTCATGGAAAATGGTTCCCTTAGAAAAGTTTAAAATTATTATTTTGTTTGTGAACAATACCATCACCTTTTGAAACCTACTAGTTTTAAAATTCACTAACAGTATCTTTGCCGTTAGAAGACGGAAAAACTCAAGTTTTGAAAACACAATGTTCACAGATTGGGTCGGTTTCAGAACATATGAAATATAAAGACATGGTAGTTAAACCGACTTATGAAGAAATACTTTTTTTTCATCTCTTATAAGAAGATCATTTAAATATGTTGTCAGAGTAAAATATGGTCAGAAAAGTTTTTCTATAACTATTCAAAAAAGTAAAGTACTTTTTTTATAAATTAATTTATTTACATTACAAAATAAAAAATTTAGATAAAAAGTATAAGAGAATTTATATAAATTTTGGTTGATGATGCGTAAACTAATTTTATTTATGAATAATTTACCTTTTGTAAAAATGTCTACTGAAAGTTTTTGGACACTATTGGTGTGAACTCAATTTTCCTTCACAAAGTGGAAGTGATTGTATTGTTCCCTTGATTAGTGAATTTAAGTTGATTAAGGCATGCCCTTAGTGGATTTCATGCCATATTTGGAATGCATAAACCTTGATTTCACCTTATTAACCCTTGGTTCTTTTGCTGCATTTGAAAAGAAGTTAAATTAAAAATTGCATAAACTTTTCTGGAAAGTGACACCTTTTTGTATTTGGTGCTAGAGACTAATGACTATCCAACCACTAAAACGTTCCAAATGTTCTTTTTTTTTTTATTATGGAAAGAGAACAAAGTTATAACCAAATAAGTAACATCTGCATTTTATTTTATGTAAAATGATTAAGTATTGATTTTAGTTTTCTAATAAAATTATTATTTTTATTTCAAATTAAAATGATCATTTTTAATTTTTAATATTATATGACACTAATGAAATATTTATATATTAAATGAAATTTAAATATTTTTTCAAGTAATACATAATTGTAACTGTGTTCTAACATAATGTTGGCATAAGTCCAAAACTAAAACTTTCTAATTTATATAGATTAAAAGTGTTTTTAGTAAGACTAGTAATGCATTATTTCACTAGCTCATAAATTAGTTTCGTAAAAAAAAAATATTATCGGTAATATATGTCAAAATCCTTTACCTTTTGAAAACTTTTACTTATAAACAACGTCTTATTTATAACTTATTTAATTTTCATCTATAATTGTCTTTTATACTTCAATATATTTTTTATATTTTTTCCCATTATTTTCATTAATTTTTTTTACCTATTATTATCTTCAATCTATTTTTATCTTTTACGACTCTTACTTTTTTTGTCTATTTTTTATTACTAAAGTTTTATTATATGATACTGTGTGAAAATTATACGCAACAAACATTGTAAAAAAAAACTTAATATGAAAATATTTTAAGTTGAGAAATAAAAATATATAAATCTTTGAAAATAAATAAATTTAAAAAATAATTGGAACACTAAAAATATTAACAAGAATTTAATTATTTAAAAAATATGAAATTAAAATTACAAAATAATATATTTTTATTTAGAAAACACAACTTTTATTTCTGTAATAAAATTTATGTAAGCATGTTGTTTTACTTCTCTTCCCTTACTTTGGAAGTCTAATTATAACCTTTAAGGAAATAATCAACCATAAAAAAAAAAAAAAAACATGAAACCAACACTAATACTAAATATTTTAGTTTAAAGAGTCTATACTATTTCGGACAGAACCCCTTTATAAGGAAACGAAGACAGTTCCTCAGGTCTTAACAGCGCCTCCATGGCTTAAACGACCAATTATGACTATCTCAAATCCTTACTAGAGAGAGTACTATCATAAACGGTTCAAAGGATCGGAAGCTTTCTGATACACAAGATCCTCATAAGAGGCGAGTGTAGAGCATACTTGCATCTATTTAGGGGAGGAGATAGTATAAACTATATACTCTAGACT
>Ga0209700_104934_pt1 | contig 23279 bp, 12 predicted proteins | sample SiratroredBW_FD_187528 | JGI IMG/M metagenome (GOLD analysis project Ga0209700, IMG submission 187528) | Root nodule microbial communities of legume samples collected from California, USA - Siratro red BW (SPAdes) (version 2) | ecosystem: Host-associated > Plants > Roots > Nodule | place: USA... | reverse complement strand
AAACACTTTATTGATATATTTAATATATGAAGGGTTGTTTTCTATTCGATATGTTGCTTCCTTTTCTTTTCTTTTTTTAAATACGCATTTAATAATTATACCACGTTTGTATAATTTCTTTTTTTTTATAACACTTTTTTTATACACCTTAATATTTAAGTAGAAAAAAATATAGCTATATATTAAATATGTAATAAATTTGTATTGTGTACAATTAACATTTGATTTGGTAATTATACTTAAAATAGAGATTATACTACTAATATGAGATATTCTCTTAGGTTGGCATTATTTATTAGGTCAAATAATATATTGTCTCTCAAAACTCAAAAGATAATCTTGAAAAAAAAAATTATAAAGAAAATTTTTATATCTTTAATTGAGACATTTCGACATTATTAGCAATTACTAATTAACTTTCTAAAATTGAGGAGTGAAACAAGTGACGAAAAGTTGTAATGCTTTGAAAAAAAAAAATTCATATCATCTTTGTTGAATACTTGTCTCAACATCATTCCTAGATTGACCTGTAGGCTCAAGAAGCAATCCAAATTGATAAAGAAACAGAAAAATTTTATATCTTTGGTTTAAACTTATTTGACATAATTTGTACACTAGTAAATCAAGTTCCATGAACGAGCTAGAGTCATATTACAGTAGAGAAAAATATACTCGACTTGTTTGCATATAAATGTGTGGTGAGTCATTTTTATAAGAACTAAGTGATGTTCATGCATTCAAGAATTGGTTAGCTATAATGATTTTTTATGTTTCTGAAACTATACATTTTAGTGAATATTTTTTCACAATTTACTTCAGTATGTGAGCATGAATCCTAAGAACTCTCCTCTTTCTAACCTTAATATACATCTTTCTAGGTTTAGCCTAATGTTTAATTTTTAGTATGACAAAAACTTTTCGGATAAGCTATGTACCCCTAACATGATGAGTACAAAAATATCATATGCATGTTGTTACATGTAAAAAGATTCTTAAAATAGTTTCAATACTATTATCAAACTATCCCAAACATTGTTCTCCGCTTCAAATTGTTTATCAACATCGATCCATGCAAATAACTTAAATTGTTAAACAAATCATGGACTTCATGTCATATATTTATAAAATTATTTTATCTATTGTTCATAAGTATCAACCTTTATATAATTGGTTGACTTGCTATATTTACATCTTACCTTTTGCAAAGAAGTGATTTGAGGAAACAAGTTTTAGTATATTATAGAAGAGATTTAATGTTAAAGAAATTTATAATTCCTGCAAGTATAAAACAAGTAATTATTAAAGTTTGTAATGTATTATGAAGTATATAAGACTTACGTCTGTTAGATAAAATATATTTATTATTTGTTCAAACAAAAAATTTATTTGACTAAATATACTCATTTACATTTATGTAAGTAAAAACTTATTAAACTATACATGTGTACAATACTCACATTTGTCACGAGAAGCATATAAATAATGATTGTATATGATAATGGTATCACTTATATTTAGTGGGGTACATGTATATTGAGTTTGACATTGATAAAACATAAATTATATTTAATACTCAATTTATTTAAACACATAATCAAAACTAGCAAAAAGAAAATTTATTACAATTTATTAAAATAATTATACTAAATACACATTGAACTATTAAAACAGTTGTTCAAATTTAATCCATATTTTAATATAGTAATTATAGTTTTGAATTCTAATTACTTTGAATTCATGTAAAAATTCCAATAACTGGTTTTGCTAGAAAACCGTAACCTTATCAATTATAAATTATAACAAAATTAATTATAATTAACAGCCACACATAATCAATTATATCTAGAAAAATCTCATCTTAAATAGTTGTGATATTACACAATTGAAAGGTACTTAATTAGGTTCAAACATTAACAAAGCAAACTTAAATTCTGAACCTACATCCAATTATAGATACTCTTCTAAACCTAACATTTATTCAATATATATCACTATAACAAGTAACCACCACAAAAAGCCAGTACCAAAAATTAAATTAACATAAATGGTAAAAATTGACACTTATGTCACCTACACTCCCCTTCCTTCTTAAATACTTTTGGGTGTCTTCCTTGACAGAGTAATCAAATTTACTTGTCATTTAACCACACAAATACATGAAAGTTAGTATATTGGAAACATTTGCTAACTATTGTTTTGAAGAATAACTTCATAGAAATATTATTATTGTTTTGTAAAAGTGACACTGTGAGAAGACAAGAAGGCTTTCTGTATTTGTAAAAACGAATTCCATAAGATCTGTTCCTTGATAAAACGCTGCCTGAGAAAGAGAAGGGACCTATATATTTTAGATGAAGGAAGTCGAAAGATGTATATATTTGGTAGAGTCGACTTCTTTTTTTAATAAATATTTGACAGAATATATTGCAACCACTTATTTGTTTTAGGTAAAAAATAAATTAATAAAAACGATATTTGAAGTATTCTAATTTTTATATAATTTTACTTAAAATATACATAAGGACATATAATCTCTAATATACTTCTATAACAAGCTCTATGTCTAACATTCTAACACTTAAGTTTTTAACGAGAATAGAGTTGTCAAGAAATCAAAAGTTAGAATACTATCTTTTTATTTTTTTTATTCTATGTCCACAACAAATATGACATTTTGTAGAATTATGTAAAACATAATTAAAAATTAAAAAGCAGTGAGAAAGGATTACTATAAGAAAATCAATCTTTCAGTAAAAATATACACATCCTAGAATAATATATAATTGAGAAATAAAAAACATGTAGTAGTGATTTTTAACTACAGTACAAATGAGTTATTTTAATTTTAATTGTATACAAGTCTATATCTTTACCAACCAATCTCCACCAAAACTTTTGAATTGGCAAAAATGTTGTATGAATATTCCATTTAAATAGTATAATATCCACAACTTTAATTATCCACATATCTATTTCTTCCAATTTTGCCATCACAACCTTCTGCATGTTTTTATCCCAACTTCCTAACTACTTATCTTTGACAGTGTTGAATTACTTATAGGAACTTTTAGGTGTACAATAATAACATAAAAGAGAATTAAACTCTGAAAAATCAGTGCTTGAATTTTCTAACAAATCTAATATAATAATATTTTTACCTTTATACCATTTTAGATTGGACATTAATACTATTCAATATATGAAATTCCTACCAGTGACATTTTACTTTTTATCTATTACCATGATTTACGTAGAAGAATATATAATATCTCTTGTATATCTATCTTTTCCTATCTACATGCTGATCTATTCGTATTGCAACCAGATATTTATTATCTAATATTGTTATTACCGTCTTTGTATAATTTCTTTCTTATCTCCTATTCTTTTATTATATTTTCATTTTCTAACATATTATTTATGAAGTCTGTCAATTTATCTCTTTCTTTTTCTTGTCTTTATCTTTTTTTCTTTTCAATTATATTTTCATTTTCCAACACATTATGTATGAAATGTGTTGATTTATCTGTTTGTCTTTTTTTTTCTCCTTATGTTTCTGGTTTCTCCTGACACAGAAAACATGTAAAACAGTGTTCATATCATATGAACGCCTTTGTGTGTTTTTTCTTTTCATAAAAAACAACAAAGCAATTTCTGTTACACAATCTAGCTCAAAACTTGGGAAACTATATGAAACACTCTAAAAACAGTGTTCAAAAGTAACAACACAATCATCTCGGCTTTTAGCTCTGCAATAGTAGCTAACGTGTTTGCTTTAATGCAGAGGGAACAAAAAAAAGAGAGGCTTTAAAGCATAGCAGCTAAACCCATTTGGAGATTCCAAACTGCACATAGCAGTAACACAAACAAAGAAGCAAATCTCAGTGCAAGCCTAGCCGCCATCCAGTCAAACCCACGAGTTTTGACTGAAAAAAGCACTTTTAAAAATTCCAAAAAATAGAAAAAAGATATACACGGTGGCAAATTTTCAGCGGTCAAACTATCCCTTCATTTCTTGTTTGTTACCTTCCCAGAAATATCGTCCCCCAATAGAAACCAAAACCTTGTCCAATACGTACCCTCATCCTCTTTATATTAAACATTTCCATTTCCAACTTTCAAAGATTTTCTCTCCACTCCTTTTTCTCCTTCTCCTTTCTCATGGCTTCTTCTACCGGTAGTTTAGACACCTCTGCAACAGCAAACTCCTTCACCAACTTCACCTTCTCCACACACCCCTTCATGACCACTTCTTTCTCTGACCTCCTTGCTTCTCCCACAGACAACAACCACAAGTCTCAGGGTGCCTTGTCTGAGAGAAATGCCTCTGGGGTGCCCAAATTCAAGTCCACCCCACCTCCTTCTTTGCCTCTCTCCCCTCCTCCCATTTCTCCTTCTTCTTACTTTGCTATTCCTCCTGGTTTGAGCCCTGCTGAGCTTCTTGACTCTCCGGTTCTCCTTAACGCTTCTAACGTCAGTTTCATCACCCCGCCTCTCTTGTCTTACTTTGTTGTTTGAGTTTGGTTGTTAAGAAAAGTTTGGACAAAAAAATTAAAATGTTTTTTGTGGTTTTTTATATATAATTTTGTTGGAATCAGACATCATTAGCATGTGTCGTAGGAGAGAGTTTTGTAGTTTGGTTTTTCTTTCTATGTTTGTTTTCAACTTATGTAAGATAATTATATCATGTAAGAGATTTGGTCAATAATTTGTATGTTAAAGCAAGGGAATTTCTTTGGAATTTGAACTTGCTTTGCTTGAGATTTTTGTTTTCTGTTTTTGGTAATTTGTTTTTCCTTATGTATGACTTGTGGTTCCTGTTTCACCGACTTGCTTTTTGTTGATGTTGAATTAATGGGTTTGTGTTTCTGAATACAGATACTGCCATCTCCAACAACTGGAGCTTTTGTTTCTCAGAGCTTCAATTGGAAGAGCAGTTCGGGGGGAAACCGGCAAATTGTCAAAGAAGAAGACAAAAGCTTCTCAAATTTCTCTTTCCAGACCCAGCCAAGGCCTCCTGCTTCATCCACTGTAACATATCAATCTTCAAATGTTGCAGTTCAAAACGTACGTGATCCATTTCAATGCATTATTTACTCATTTAAGCAAAATAGTTGTCTTTCTCTTGTTGGATTTTTGCATTATATCTTATTCTTTTCTAAATTTTCAATCTGATGCCTTGTAACAGCAACATCCATGGAATTTTCAGGAAACCACAAAGCAAGATAGTTTTTCTTCAGGGAAGAGTATGATGAAAACTGAAAACTCTTCTTCCATGCATAGTTTTCCCCCGGAGATTGGTAGTGTCCAAACTAACCATAGCAATGGGTTTCCATCTGATTTTGGAAATTATCCCCCACAATCTCAGACCTTAAGCAGAAAGTCAGATGATGGATACAATTGGAGGAAGTATGGTCAAAAACAAGTGAAAGGGAGTGAAAATCCAAGAAGTTATTACAAATGCACATATCCAAATTGTCCTACGAAGAAGAAGGTGGAGAGGTCTTTAGATGGACAAATAACTGAGATAGTTTATAAGGGTACTCATAACCATCCCAAGCCTCAATCTACTAGGAGAAACTCATCATCTTCCTCTTCTCTTGCAATCCCTCCTTCAAATCCCATCAGCAATGAAATCCAGGATCAATCATATGCCACTCATGGTAGTGGACAAATGGATTCTGCCGCCACCCCAGATAACTCATCAATATCAATAGGAGATGATGACTTTGAGCAGAGTTCTCAAAAGTGTAAATCAGGAGGAGACGAATATGATGAAGATGAACCTGATGCAAAAAGATGGTCAGTTTTTACTTCATTACTTTGCATCATAATTAAGGTTCCCTGGTCCACTTTGTAGCCTTTTTTCTTGTAGTATCATTTGTGTGGTTAATTTCTCAGTTAATTTTTCCATTAATTTTTCAGGAAAGTTGAAGGAGAAAACGAGGGTATGTCAGCGCCTGGTAGTAGAACAGTGAGAGAACCTAGAGTTGTGGTTCAGACAACCAGTGACATTGATATCCTAGATGATGGGTACAGATGGAGAAAATATGGGCAGAAAGTAGTAAAGGGCAATCCAAATCCAAGGTAAACAAAGACACTCACTGTAGGTTTTACTTTTGTTCAACTTTTTGAAAGTTGTTATACTTTGAAGAAATAGTAGTTTGAGAATCCATTTAGGAATTCCTCATTCTCATGCTAATTATAATTGAAATTGAAAGAGTTTGATTTATTTATGAAGAATTTCCTAGGGGACTAATCGAAACTCATAGTAGATAATGTAGTATTATAGAAGTTATTAACTTACTGTGTATATGACAGTAGTGCAAATTTTTAATGTTGTTAAGTGTACACACCATTTTGTCTAATCTAAATATGGTATAGACATTGTAACTGCATGATAGCTGATATTTCTTTGTCTATATCTTTCCATGCCTCATCATAAATGATGATTTTTTTCATTGTGGAAATTCTGCTGTACACTACTATCCCTGTACCAGTTTTTCCTTTCCCTTGTCTGAAATTCCTTGGTCAAATTTGGCAACTTTGATTTTTTTGTCATGTGTGCATGTGATTTAGAAGAATAAAAGTACTCATATTGGCTGGTCTGATGTTGTTGTTGTTAACTTGTGACATGCAGGAGTTACTACAAGTGCACACACCCAGGATGTCCAGTGAGGAAGCACGTGGAACGAGCCTCACATGACCTAAGGGCTGTGATCACAACTTATGAGGGAAAGCACAACCATGATGTCCCTGCAGCTCGTGGCAGTGGTAGCCATTCTGTTAACAGACCCTTGCCAAACAATGCTGCAAACCCCACCACTGCAGCCACTGCCATAGGGCCAATCTCAGTGATCCATCACACTGACAGTTCTGTTCAAGGCCAAAGGCCACAAGCACCACCTGAAGGGCAGTCACCCTTCACCCTAGAGATGCTACAAGCTCCAGGAAGTTTTGGATTCTCGGGTTTTGGGAATCCAATGGGATCCTACATGAATCAGCAACAACTATCTGACAATGTTTTCTCCTCCAGAACCAAGGAGGAGCCCAGAGATGACGTGTTCCTTGAGTCTCTACTATGCTGAAGGAAAATTTTTTCCCTTTTGGTAGGCATCAAAGTTTGAAAATTTTGAAAGGGGGATTAGGATTTACTGAACAAATAAGGTTCATTCCATTTATTGCATTTTTTAGTTTGTTTTGTTGTAAATTTATACAGCCACAGGATTGGTATAGTACATATTCCATAACTGTTGTATGTTACAGATGGTGTTGTTGAAATTTTTTTATTACTTTGGGGTGTCTCTTCAGTTGGGAAGAGAACCTCATATTAATCTTTTGTAAGATTGCTATTTCTTGTTAATTGTTCACTACATTGACAGTAAACCTCACAAGAAATGTGAATTATTTTTGTTAAAACATTAAATTTGTGAGTTATTTTTGTTAAAACATTAAATTGTGTCACATGGCTTTGATTTACACATAATCATAATCTACTGAAAAAAAAAAAATGAAACTCATAAGAAAGAAGTTCAATTTGATGATTGGAGGGGCATAAGGACAAGTCATGCATTTAATAGGATGGCATACTAGTCAAAGATAGGGTGCTGGCTTGTTTGGTGGGTAAGCTGGTCAAGGTCAACTTTAGTTGTTTCCTTGCATTTTTCTTCCTTAAACAAATGGATGCTTCCAGGTTGCAACCCTATCTATCCATATATCCAAGTGGGGTAGTCAAAAATTTTGTCTTGTACAGTTGAAAGACAGAAATGCCCCTTGGAGGGACATGAAGGACTAGTGGTGGGAAGGGACAGTTTTGGAAAAAGGGGTTTTGGTTTCACATTTTTGTTTAATGAGAGTTGTGTGGATGTAGGACAAGTGGGAATGAGACATTTACGTGAAGCACACGTTTCCCTTCAGCCATGAGCCAAATTCTGCAGATTCATTTGTCCTAGCCTTCATTGTCACTGTCATGGGGCCACACCACACATGCCTTTTCCCTTGCTAGCCGACCTTACCTTGGTAAACTAATCCATTCTATCTTTGTTTTTGCCGCACCTCAAGAATAGAAAATTGAAGGAATGATTGAAGGAAGCCAAATAATCTATTGTATAGTAGTGTGGTTGGGTGTTGGGGGTTAAAACTTTGTTATGTCAATGGTCCTACTTTGGGGTGGATCAATTAAGATAGACAAGAAATTACTAGGGTTGACCAAAGAATGGAGTGAAGCAAGAGTAACTATGATACTAAAATGTTTAACTTAATTTTTATAAATTGTTTACTATATTTGAATAATATGTAGATCTTGTAGAATTTGAATAACATGTAAGAAATTTTAGGTTTTAACTTGAATGTGATTGTTGCATAGAAATAAATAAATTAAGTCAACATACATTAAAAACTATATTGTTAGAAGAAAAAAAGCAATAAAGTTTTGAGAACTAAAATTTTATTAATTATCACTTTTTTTATTAATAGGAATAACAAACATGTTATTTAGTGAAAGAATTTAACCAAAATAATTTTATTTTTATCAAAATGTATTATTTTTGTCTGTTGAAAATATATTAATATAATTATTTGGAGGAAAATTAAGAAAAAAAAATGTTGCTTTCAAAACTAAGAATATCAGTCCATTTAAAAAAAAGGATAAAATTGTAGTTATTTTAAAATGAAGCAATATTTTCAGAGTATTAAACAAAGAAAATAGAAAACATTTAGAAAAATGTAGTATATAAAATTAAAAATTTCAATTTTTTGTTCAACACTCTCACAAATGACCTAATAATATTTTTATCATTTCTTTCAATGTTATGTTATAATATTTTTTTTCTAAGGAAATATTTTAGAGTACTATAATAAGAGAAAATAATACAATGTTTTGAAGATCAAATTTTCTAAAATGTTCTTTTACATTTTTAAAGTCAAGAAATAAATGGTACCATAAATTTAAAGAGTGGGATTATTATATCACTTTTAAGTGAAAAGGGTTGTGTGTTTTTTGTTTGGAGAATTAATTATAAGATATGTTCCTTTAGGTGTTCAAAGGATTTATTTCTTTTGTTAGATCCAGATGGATATAGATAAGATCTAAAACAGATAGCTGATGTGTTCATAAATGTGTTCCCATGCCAATTAGTTTGATGCCATATGATGACCCCATCAATGATGTCATCAATTTGCTAAGTGCATTTTTTATTGTGCAGGTGACATTGCTGTATTTGTTTCTTAATCATGATTTATGTTTTCTAATCTAATTATTTTAAGTTTAAACATCAAAATAACTTTAGAAAATGCAACTTCACGTCACGGATAAAAAATAAATAAAAATATCATTATAAAAGTTACACTTTGTAACAATCAATTTTGGTTCTGTTTAATGAAATCGAGAAACTTCAGGACCCTGCAAGATTTGAATCTTGAATAAATACAAAAATGAATTAAATCATTTTATAAAAATGATTCAATTAATTGAAATGTTTCTATAAAATAACATGGTTCCATTTTTTTAGGATTTTTTTTTAATTTTGATTCACTTCTTTTATTTAATGTTATATAGTTTAATATTGTAAAAGGAGTTTGATTAGGTTTTTTAATGAGTGATTCTATTTATATATATATATATATATATATATATATATATATATATATATATATATATATATTTTACAGTTAAGTTTGGTGTTTATCGTAGGACCAACTTAATTTTGTTTACTCAATTTAAAAAGCATATTACGCATAAAGTTAAGATTTGAGATGATAAACATGTGTATGTATTTACATATTGAAAATTTCGATTTTGACGAAAAATATTTATATTAATCATATATATATATATATATATATATATATATATATATATATATATATATATATATGTGTGTGTGTGTGTGTCGGTATTTTAAATAAATATAAGATAAAATCAATATGTATATATACCTTTCATTCATGTTTTATACTAGTTTATTATTTAAATTATTAAAACATCTCAGTTTATTAAGTTTAGTTCCATCATTTTCTATTTTCTCATATTTTCAATTTATTTTCTCGTATCAAAATTTTCATATATATATATATATTGCATGACAGAAAATATAAATATCAATTTTAATAAATTTAAATAGTTTAAAAAAATATATTTAATTATTTTTATTCTTTTTTAATAAATATTTTTATTGCTTATTTCTTTTTCATATAAGAATATTTAGCTTTAAATTTTAAGTTTTTAATTTTAGATATCCTACAAAATTTATATTATTCTTTGACTTTAATTTTGGTTTCATTGAAACAACTTCTCTGTCATTATTTAGTTTTTTAATATTTCTAAATCGGTGAATTGTATTCAGAAGATGTAAAGCTCAAACAAAACGTTTCTAGAACATCATTATATCGTCTTTCATTGTTTTTTAATATTTTTTATTTTTTTTATTTTTTATCACATTCTCATGTATAGTTGTTAATTTCTCAAATGTCAACTGCATAATTGAATTTTTATGGTTACATTCAATCCACCTTAGAATTGTTTCCATTTTTTTAATATAACTATTATTCTTTGCATGATGTCTCCTGTGCTTAATTTTTGCTCGCTTTAATTTTTATTTTTTTTCAAATCCTTTATCAATGTTTTATTTACTATAATATAATAATTTATTTTTATGATTTTTTTATTATCATTCAACATAAATTAAAGTTCAAATGATGACAAATGCATTTTCGTTTATTATTAATGTAATTTTTTTTGAGTCATTTTAAATTTCCTTAGGATATTCTAATCTTGATTAGTATAAAAAAATCTCATTAGAGGAAGAAAATAAAGAAACATTTAGATCCCTATATTTTTCAATTAACATTCTCCAATTAATTACCGTGAAAACAAAAAATGACTAATTGTACAAACTTCTTTTTGTAGGCAATAGGTTGATGACAGATGGTTGAGAATTTGTATCAGAAAATTTTTGACTGCAAAGATATTTATTCATTAACAGTATTATTAGTTTCAATAATCAAATCACAATAGCAGACAACAACTTAGCATCAATAAAGATAATGAGAAAACAGAAAACAAATCAAAGATAAATATTCCTAAATTTTTTCACTCTTTCCAAACAAGTCAAATAGAAATCAAACATAAACTTCTTCCATTGTTTACAAATAAAAACTTTAATTTTCCTCACGATCAACCTAGATCTATTTTGGACATTTAACTTGAACCTAAAACTTCTAAGTTTGAACATTATATTTATTTCCAAGTTTTGAACGTTTTCCTATTACTAAAACTATAATTGCTGTTAAAAAAAAAAAAAACTATAATTACTTGTCTAAACCAACTGAAACCTCGTTAGATTTTGTCTTGTAGGAATTCTTAACAAAATTTTGAAGGAACCAAACCTACCTGAGGTAGTTTGAATGTAATTGATTTTGTACTTTAACTTCTCTCAACTCAAATCGCATTGAATTGGACTTAATTTTGGATAGAAAATTTTATAAATGGAAGGAAATTTAAATATATTTAATTTGAATTATTTTTTAAATTATTTAATTTTTAAAATACTTAAATTAGAAAAAATAATTTAAATTTATTAAATTTTATTTTTTATTTAAATAAAATATTTCAATTATTACCAAATACAAAAATGTCAAATATAAAAATTACTACTAAATAAAATTATTGACATTGATAAAGAAAAAGTACAAATATCAATAAAAAGTAGTTATTATAAACTTCAATAAAAATTCAGGTGACATTCATAAAAAGATAATTTCATTAACACTGATTGACAAAATATAATTTCAACTGAAAAATAACTTATATTAATGTTGACTACAAGTAAGTTGAAAAAAAGAAAAAATACTCTAGTGTTGGTAAAAGATTCTACCTGACCTTAATTGAAAAATAACAATGCTAATTATGATTGAGAAAATCTTATTGATGTTAGTTAAAAAATAAATTTTATCTAAGTTGGTAAGAAATCATCTTGATTAATGTTAATTGAAAATGATATTTGTTGATATTAACCGGAAAACTTATGTTTGACATCAATTGTACAACATTATAGATGTAAATAAAAAAACACTAACCAATGTGTTAGTTAAAAAATAATATTACTCTAAATAAAAAAGAACCTATTGTAATAAAATCGAAAAAAACCAACTTTAAAAGAAACTCTACGAATATCAATTGAAAAAAATGATACATAGCTGATGATGTTATATAACCTTACTCATGCTAACAAGGTCTCAACTAAAAATTAAGTTCATAATGTCTCAACCTAAATCAAGTTAAGAAGTAACCTGAAAGAAATGACAGGAACACATTCATAACTTGTCAACGATAGATGCACAAGTGAATGTAGCAAAAAGAACCAAGGAAACACAAAAGTGAAAAAGTGCACATTGTAGAGTGAAAGCCTTTCTCATTTTGAGAAAAATAGTAATGTCACACTGTGTTTTAAAATCTGAGAAGGGCTGAACCATTGGATAGCCAAGACATACTCATATATAGGAACTAAAGGTACAAGGAAAACAAAAGACTTGTTTTTGTTTGTGAAACATTAACAACGTGATGAGACAATATAACATCTTAAAAAAGTATCTCATATAGTCTATGTGCAAACTGCACTCATGGTTAGAATTTAGATACTTAAGTGGAATGCTAATATTGAACGCTTAATATAAAGGGGAAGAGGTGTGTGTCTCAATTTGGCAATAGGTTTGAGGTAATTGGAACTGGTACATTCACTCCTTTGCTTGTAATTATTAAAGATTTTTACATATTTATGAGACTGCTTGTACATATGCAGACGTGTGAAAGGGTTGAAACACTCATTAATTACTTTGGAACAAAATGACCCCTTATACAAATTAAGTCACAAGTTAAATCTGAAATAAATTTATTTTTCAATAAAAAAAAATTCAATACATGTTTAGTTTTAAAATAATTATACTCTTTTTGTCATTTTTTTTGCTATACAAGTGATTATTTATGGAAATAACCAATCAAATGTGCACTTTACAAACCTATTCTTTGTAGTTTTGTAGCATGCATGCATGAGCTTATTGGAGATGTTGTAGATCTCTTAATAGGATTTTAGAAGGAAATCTGTGTTAATTAACTGCAACAAAAAGTGGATATTAAATGACTTTGTACCATTTGCAAACACCACCCATTTCACTACTAAAAATATCACTATAAACTAATCACAAAACAAAACTAATTTTAAGACACCAATCCGTAATTCAGCATTGCCGCTAGAAATAAATAATCATAATAACTTCTCATGAAGTTGGTGGTGCATAATCTACATCTTCCAAATAAATGAACAAAATAGCTTTATTTGAAGGTTTTGACTTCAAATCTTTAAATTCCCCTTCTTCATTCTCTTCCATCTTTTACATCCACAATCTCCATTCAGATTACATGAATCATCATTGCAAATCATGGTTGATTTGTTGGAAGTGTCTCTTTAGGTGACAAAATGTCGACGAACACAACTTTATGGGTTTGCGAACATACAACACAGTTTCAAACTTATTCGAAAGGAATATTCTTCGACAACAACCCTTTAAACTACACGCTAACAGTGTTCACTTTACAGGCCTCCTTAGTCCTTTTGTCCACCACAGGCTTGGAATTCCTTCTTGTCCCCCTCGGGGAGAGTACCTTCATTCCACAAGTGCTGGTAATACAATATATATTTTGTGGTATATGCATATATATGATCATGCGTTTGTAGCTATAAAGTTTCCTTACCTTTATTGTTCAGATTATCAAAATAAACTATAATTTTCATTAGATAACAATGCTTAAAGTAAAATTGGTGTTGGGTATAATTAAGCTGATACTAAATTTGGTTGTGGAAATGCATGTATTCAGGCAGGGTTGCTAACGGGACCAGCAGTTCTGGGAAACTTTGTAAACCTTAGAAAGCTGTTGTTCTCCCCGAGAGCTTTCTATGTAGTAGAGGCACTCTCTCTTTTCGGGACGATGATGTTCCTGTTCTTGATGGGAGTGAAGATAGATCCAGCCCTAGTTATGAGAACAGGGAAAAAGACTTGGGCCATTGGCTTGTGTTCTTGTGTATTGCCACTCCTCCTCAGTTCATCTTTTGCTTTTATTCTAAGGCAATTTTTGTCCCCGGAAACAGAAATCTACAAGTCCCTATATCTTGTTGCAGCTTTCTCATCAGCTGGTTCCTTTCAAGTCACTGCCAGTGTATTACAAGACTTTAAGCTCCTGAATTCCGAGGTTGGTCGATTAGCAATCTCTTCATCTATGGTAAATGGAGTGTTCTGTGCATTGTGGCAGAACTTTTTAGTCTCACAGCGTCAAAAAGCTAAGCTGAAGTACAGACAAAAATCTTCCCCAATGATAGGCATTTGTTTTATTCTCATGGTGCTTGTGATCCTAGGTATTTTGCGACCTATCATGCTATGGATGATACGCAAGACCCCCAAAGGGAAACCCGTCAAAGAGTGGTACATAGTTTCCATCTATGTTATGGTGTTGGGGTGTGCACTATTTGGCGAGGTCATTGGGGAGCACTACGCGGTTGGACCGTTGATTCTTGGCCTAGCAGTGCCAGAAGGTCCCCCTCTTGGATCAGCATTGGTAGAGAGGCTAGATACCTTGATCTCGGGATTGTTTATGCCATTGTTCTTCTTCTCTACCAGTGCTAAATTCAAGGGTGATCTAGTTGATCTCTATGGCTTCTCAATTGTACAGCCTTTGGCCATAACTAACTTCTTTGGGAAGCTTGCGGGAACCGTGTTGCCCTCACTCTACTGCCAGATACCACTCACTGATGCACTCTCCTTAGGTCTCATCCTCAGTGCCCAAGGCATCACACAGTTGCTTCACTTGCAAAGTTTACAATACTTTCATGTAAGACTTTAGTTTACAAATAACATTTTTCTCCCTAGTATTGGTGTAAACAGATTTAAGGTTTGATTATGTAAAAAGGATGTTTTTAAGTATAGAAATTAAAAGAGAAAGTTTTTAAGACTATATTGATTATATAGGTGCAATGGCATTAAATAATGATTTGCTGCATAATTTTGCACTGGTTTCCTAATAGCCAATTTAAATTTGATGTCTTGCAGATTATAGATGATAAATCGTACGCTCAAATGCTGATAGCTATAATATGGTTGACAGCAGCTTCCAATCCTATAGTGAAATTCTTGTATGATCCATCTAAGAGTTACGTGTCTCTAACAAAGAGGAGGACCATTGAGCATGCTCCTCCCGACATTGAACTTCCCTTCATTGCATGCATACACTGTGAGGAAAACACTCTATCCATGATGAATTTTCTAGAAATATCTAACTCCAGAGTTGAAAGTCCCGTTTTCTTCCACGTTCTACACCTTCTTAAATTGAAAGGTAGAACAATCCCACTTTTGATAGACCATGAACACAAGAGCAGGACCCATCTATTGCGCAATAATAATTCATATAACATAATAAATGCCTTTAAATCATACGAGCAACATAACAGGGGCAGCGTGAAGGTGAAAATCTACACATGCATCTCCCCTTATGAGACAATGCACGACGAGATATGCATGCAAGCTGCAGAGAAAAAAGCATGCATGTTGGTTGTGCCTTTTCACAGGCACTTCAGAGAAACTGGGGTTGTAGAATTAGCAAACCCCGTTAGGGCATTGAACCGCCATTTGCTGAGAACCGCGCCTTGCTCCGTTGGGATCCTAGTTGAACGTGGGAGGTTGATTAGTAACAACCCTTTAACATCCATGTCCCTTTATAGTGTTGGAGTTGTATTTATAGAAGGGCCAGATGACCGTGAAGCCCTAGCATATACAATGCGCATGGCAGATCACCCCAATGTAAACGTCACAGTAATTAGGTTAATGGAACCTCGCAAGAAAAGTAGACCTTTGATCAACAGAGACCCTGATGCTGAAATAGTTCACAAGTTTATGGCTAACTACCTCCCAATAAAACGGCATGATTACAAAGAAGAAGTTGTGAGAGATAGTGTGGAAGTGATTGGTGTCATAAGGGCTCTGGAAGGTTGCTATGATTTGGTTTTGGTGGGTAGACGCCACGAGGGTGAGTCTTCATTGTTTGATGGAATGAATGAGTGGAATGAGTATCCAGAACTTGGCTCTTTAGCAGACATGTTGGTGTCTTCAGATTCTACGTTTGACGGGTCAGTGTTGGTGGTGCAGCAACAAAATAGGGTAGGGCCAAAGGTTGGTCGTCAAGATTACTATCTAGAAAATTCTGTCGGGAGGCAAGAACTCCCAACCTTTAGGGAGGTGAAGCCTCATACAACAGTGTGGCCAGTTGTTTAACCTTTGAAATTGAACATATCATTACTAGAAAAATTTACCATTTTTTTGTTAATACTTTCCATTTTAAGATTATTTGTTTGTAAAGAAGTTTTTTTTTTTTTTTTTCTTATTACTCAACTTTCTAATTTCTAGATACTTTCAACTTATAGTGCAATTCCTAATAATTCAAATTCATTATTAAGTTTGGAACCCGGAATCAGGCATCTACAAGTCCCTATTTTTCATTGCAGTTTGCTTATCATCTGGTTCGTTTCATGTCACTGCTAGTTTCTTAGAAGACTTAAAGCTCCTCAATTCAGAGGTTGGTTGACTAGCGCTTTCTTTATCTATGTTGAATGGAACGGTGTCTGCCTTGCAGCAAACCATTGTCACACGACTGCTATCAACAGAAGTGAAACAAAAGAACAACTCTGTCACGTTGTCGACCATTTTTTTTGTTTTCTTTAACGTTTTTCATCCTTTTTGTTCTTCGACCAATCATGTTTTAGATGTTGGGGTTCATATGTTCTTCCTGCACCTCCACATCTTTTTTATTTTCCCGAAGTACCCCTGATTAAATATTGCAGTCACACATTTACTCTTCCCAAATTCTACACCTCCATATATCCCTCCACCATACATGACTACTGCCAATATTTAAGGTGTGTCCATTGTTATTCGTTGAACGTAATGTATTTTCGGTAACGGAAGTGGTTTTCGAAGAAGATGGAGCAAGGAGGCGATGCGCGCCGTGTTTGGGGATGGGTTTTTCGTATTGAAATACTTTAAGAAGCCATTCAAAATGCGAAAATCTCTTTGAAATGGCTCATTCAGAAAGAGAAAGGGTGTACGGATTCACTTTCGGAATGACTCATTTAAAGAGTGTACAAATTGATTTCTGAAATGACTCATTATGTAAATTGACTTTCGAAATGAGCCATTTTGAAAGAAAAAGAATGTACGAATTGACTTCTAGAATAACTCATTTTGAAAATTATTTTTAGATTCGGAAGTGAAATTTGACTTTCGGAATAACATTCTCGAACGTAAAATTTGACTTCTAAAATAGCCGGTTCCAAGAAGTCAAATTTTACCTTCTAAAATATACTGTTCTGAAAGCATAACCTTCTTAAGGACAAAGAAGTCTTTACAAAAATAGGTATTTGGGAAAATAAAAGATGTATGGAGGTGCAGGAAGAACGTATGAAGGTGCATGAAGAAGCTCTCCGAAATGTATGAAGGTGCCTTCAATTGCTGCAACATGTCACTCATCGATGCTATCTCCGTGGGTCTTATTACGAGTTCCCAAGGCATCAATCATTTGCTTTACCTGCAGAGTTGTCTATACTTTCGTGTAAGAATCCTTATTATTTTTGTTTTGTCTTACTATGGTGTTGTTTCTTGATTCGGAGGAGAAGGAATGCAAATTGTTTATTTCATTTGATTCCCATGCAAAAGCTATTCTTGCTTGAACGATGTTACAGGTCATGATCAAATTTAGTTTTCTTCATTTTAACTTAAAAATGGTGATTGAATCATTATCATCCATGAATCTATACGTCATCGACTTAATTAAAGACCAAAATTCACCATATTATAAATATACGAAAACATAAACTAGAGACTAAAATCAAATTTTAACTAAACAATTAACCTAAAATACATCTTACATTACATATTTATCCTTCCATTATATTTAATTTTTATATATGGAAACATTCCCCACCCATTATCAATGTTCTAGAAATTTCCCACTCCACAACTGAGACTCCCGTTTGCCTTTATGTCCTACACCTCATTCAGCTAAAAGGCAGAAATTTCATCAAGAAAACTATATGTCTACTTCGTTGCACTCATAGGAACTTGGCTCTATAGGAGACATGTTAGTGTCTCCAGATTCTGCTTTTGATGGGTCTGTGTTAGTGGTGCAGCAACGAAAAAGCATAGGGGTTGGTCACAATGACTTTCATCTAGACAGTTCCATAATGGCAGGAACCAAGTTCTATTTTTAGAAAGCAGACATATGAAACAGGGGGCAGAGTATTTTATAGCAGTACGATGTTAATGCCATAACCACATAAGTTGTCGTCATATTAGTATAGGTAAGTGCTCTCAAAAAGACGCATGTTTTGAAAGTTTACATGGTTTTATATAGCTGTCTACTTAGTCTAACCAAGTTTTGATTTTTTTGTTATTCATGAATTTTAATCTCCTTTTATCTGATGTTATTTTCTTTCTTTAATAATATTTTTGGCATGATGAGATTCTTGCTGAACATGATATCAATTTAGATGAGATGTCATGAGTCATAGAAATCCATTAAATGTAATCTTTATGACAAAATTAGTTTAATCAGTGTATAGATCAGGAATTAATGTAGTTTTACACTTTGTACATGGAGTACTTATATTTGTTAATAAAACATTGGCCAACACTGGATTTGTATATATAGACTAATTTCAGGAATGTGTTTATAAATAAAGTAAGTAAAAGGTAGCATCATAATCCTTTATTACTAATTTGCCTTCGTGTTGGATAGCCTAACAGAAGACAAAATCTATCTTATTGCACTTGCACAGTATAGTCCCTATGTATCTTGTGTATTTATAAAGTATGTACTTTTTAGAAGGGGACACAAGAATTAGGTGTTTTGTAGGGATTGAAGGAGGATTTCTATATATTTATTTTATTTTGTTGTTGCATAAGGATTGAAGCATCGTTTTATACTTGCATTTAATTTATATTTGTTATTGCGGAAAAAAAAAGTCTATCTTATCACTTACACTATATCACCTGCAAGCAAACCAAAAGATGAGATAATTATAGTAGTTTAAATGAGGATGAAGCATTAGTGTTCAGAGGAAAATTACATAGAAACACCTTGAATTGGCGTATAGTACTATGTAGGAAAAAAAAGTGTACAAGATTAATTATTCCTCATAGTGTATAAGTGAAAATATGACAACTTATTCTATAACCATTTAGTTCCATTAGAACATATTTTCCGAAAATTATGTTAAATCTAAAATTTGTGCTCATTCAAGAATTAAATTGAGTGAGTCTCATATATTTAAAGATTTAATTGGTGATTTATCCTTAATGTTTGGTGTAGTTAAATAAATGGATTTGAGACAGTGTATTTAAAATAAAAATTTGTAAAAATGATGTTGGTTAGATTAATCGTCTGTTTGTTTGTTTTCAACGACAGAAAGCATGTGAGCATGAAATAATCGAAAACGAGAAAAAAGTCTCTCAAACTCTTAGATGCGAAGATTGGCAAGTAAAGCTAGCTTTTATAATTAAATAAAAGTATAATTTGATTATAGTTAAATTAAATGTAACAAAAATATTTAATTTTTATTCTAAAATAATAAATAATTTAAAAATATATAATAATTAAATTTATAATAAAATAAGAATGTTAATATATGTTTTATGTTAAATACATAAATAAGTTTAATAAAATTATAAAATAATAATAAAATATTAATTATACAAAATTAAATATTATTAATAATAAAATAATAATAATAAAAGTAAGATAATTATAAATATAAAATACTAATGTTAAAAACTAAAAATAATAATAAAATCATAAGTATGTATTTCAATTATTAAAGTGCCACAAAATCTTTTTAAATGTTAGAAAACAAGAAACAATAGATATTGTCAAAGAGAAAGTAATTTCGTTTCTACTGTGGTTTTACAACAGTGTAAAAACAAGAAGGGGCTTTTCTCCAATGGCACACATTACACTATGTTTGAAATAATGTATTAAATTTTTTTCATAGATATTTCTAGAAAAGGAAGAAAAAAATAAAATATATGTATCTATAAATTAAAAGTAATTTATTAATAAATAAAAAATAATAGCAATTTTAAAAAGTTATATAGGACTAAGCTAATTTTAATTTATGAAAAAAATTGTTTAACTTTTCTTTTTTATTTTTTCTCTTACAAACAGTTGTGCAATAGTTTGTACAAAAAAACCTACATCTATATGAAAGAAACGCTTCTACAAACAAACATTAAAAATGCCTATAAAACTACTTGTTATTGGTTGAAATGGATGTTGAGAGTGAATGATAACTCTATTCCAAAAATTCGTTCCAAACACACTTATCTAAAGTTGATGGATAGAAGTTCAATAGAAATGCTTGATTTGGCAGCCCCAAAGAGATTTTATGAGAAACATAATACGATTGTGTGTATAAGAGATGATTTAAGAGGGTATTAACAAGTTGTTCTTCATCAATTTCATCAAACTAGTACACTTGTTATATATATTGAAACTCCAATCTCCAATGATGGGATATGTGTGCATGTTTTGAGAGAATGAGACTAGTTTTTCTCCGGGATTAGGCTACTGAACCCCGTGAACTTTGCTTCTTGATCTGCTTTGTCCTAACCAGCTGCAGCACAAGGCTCAATGCTACTTACTCCAGTTCTTGGGATCTCCCTCTATCACTTCTTCTCACAATATATTATGCTTCATCATCAATCAAATTGATTCAATTTTTTTATTTAGTTAACAATTTCCCTCATCTATACATGTTCAGAATCTATTCTGTTTAATTTTAAACACTCTAAACATGTTTGAATGGTTTGTCTTGTTCAACTCTCACAAATGTATAAAATGAAACTGATTTTAAAATAATTCATATAAGACACGAAACCCTAAGAGAAACTCCTGATTAGGTTTTGAAAGAATCTCTTCAATACAAAACTATTTTACTTTGTAAAATGAACTGTTTGATTAAAAGCAAGTTAAAGCTAAGTTGAAGAGTTTACTTGCTTTTAACCAAATCGATGAGATGATAATTACCTTGAAAGAAGGGTATTGAGTCAATCCTGTATTTGTACGTATGTTGTTTAAAGTTAAACCATTTGATTTAGAGAAAAGAAAAAAACTAAGAGGAAGTAGTAAACATGTGTTTATGTTTATGGTTCACTAAAACAAATGTGCATCGATGTGAGAAAAGAAGGTAGGTATATGGTCCAATCGAAGTAGTATAATAATATATGGATGAGTTGGAGAGTGAGAAAGGGATGTGGAGAAAATGGTGTATTATTGGTATGGGAGAGAAGAGAGGGAATCCACGTGAAGAAGTGAGTAATTTAATAAGATACAAGTCAAGGAGGATATGCCAGCTTTCTTGCTCGTGTAGCGTGCTCATGTCGCCAATGTTTCTACCAAGTCCCACCTTTTTCTCCTCTCATTCTTTCTACCATCTATCTTTTCACTTTTTCAAAAAAAAAAGAAAAGAAAATAATAATAACAATAATTATGTCATTTAATCACTTCTTTTCCTAAACCTCTACTAGTGAGTGGTCATTCATCAACAGAAGTTTCCAGCTATTTGAATATGCCCCCTCTCTCTTTTCGTTTTCGTTCATGTTTATTTGGACTGTTGAGTAATATCTTATACATTCATACACACATTCATATGAGAGAGAGTTAATCATTTATATATAAGATACTATAATAGTTATTATAGAAGGATCATTTGCTGTTGCCATTGGACTACTAACATTGTCTTTCACCTTCAAAACTTCAAGGTTATAGTAATATATAAATGAAAAATAATTCTTACATTATAAATTATGAATTTCCTTGCTTTAACATGATGACCTATGTGATATTAATTTATCATGTTAAAATGAGTTTTGAAATATACTAAGAATTTTACCTAAAATGATTTAAAACCTTAATTTCTTAATGTTGGCCAGCTAAAGTCCAGTGACCAGCTTAAATTGAGTCGCAAATTTAAACTGAGATAGGAGCAAAGCACAAGCATCAACCTTAATTGGGACCAATCTGTAATTTGGCTCGTTTCCTGTAATATTAAGTGCTTAATTAAGTTTATTTTGACTTTTAATTTTTTTTATGACATTGTTTGTTGGAATTAGACCCGTTCAAGACCTAAAAGTATAAATCGTATCGCTTTAATCCAGACCCACAAGAAAATAATTAGCAACTGAAATAATAATGTCAGCCAAAGTCTTTTATTCCATTTTCCTTAATCGATTCCTTGGTAGACATAGGTGGCTAACATGCATGTTCTAATTAAATAATCAAATAGAAACCCGGCTTAATCATTGGAATTAATATACGGATCTAATTCAGGATGCCACCATTAATGTTTGATGTTTAGGGTGCATTCATTGATTACTTAAAAGCAAAACAATTATACTGCCTCTTAATTTTTCATTAGGAAAAATTAAGGACTTTTCAAAGAAATTAGTATATGGTGTCGCATCATTATCGTTGAGTCCATCTTGACGTCATAAAAAATCAAAATTTTATTTAATTATATTATGTTGGTCTACCTTTAATTTCTTAAATGCCATTTTGATTTTTTTATTTATTTTAGATTCTCTAATTTTCATAATGTTGGGTTAAGGTAATCAATTAAACTAAAATAAAAATATATATAATATATGAAATTTTGAGTATTAAATAAAAATTTTGAATTTTTAAATATAGAAACTAAAATCTCAAGAAAAAAAAAACATAGGGACTAATATTGCTTATCAGATATTAAAAAAAAATCAAAAGTTGTAATTTAACTATTTTTATGATTAGAGAACATAATTCTGTCAAAAAAAATTAAAGAACATATAATTATATATTACATGGAGGTTAATGATGACCATAGTCACATAATACATAATAATATCAAATTATATAATAACTTATAGTTAAATGCCTTAGTTGGAATTTCAATTCTTGTGAAATGGATGAAAATTAAACACTCTTTCTATACGACGAAGAGAAAGCAAACTTGATGAATTATTACTTACAACCCCTCAATTATTTTCCTTTCCTTTATTTTTGGATTTGTAGAACGCAAGCATGTCTTGATTAATTCAAACCAAAAAAAATTGCATAGGACTGCAAGGTAACTCTTCAATATCCACAAATTTAGATATATACTCGTACATTTAGAAAAAGGAGAAAAAGGTCATGTTACATTTTAACAATT